>JACLAA010006834.1_pt1 | contig 29063 bp, 20 predicted proteins | sample 8027891 | NCBI WGS metagenome assembly JACLAA01 (sample SAMN15724900, study PRJNA655200) | protist metagenome | isolation source: fluorescence activated cell sorting (FACS) single amplified genomes of... | place: Spain: Blaines Bay Microbial Observatory, Mediterranean Sea | collected 2016-01-19 | reverse complement strand
CTCCTCGATGACTTCTTCTCGAGTGTGTTCGTTCATTCTCGACGTCGCTTTCGCTCTGTTCTCGATATTTTTCTGGTACTCGTCTGTAGCTTGTCTTCGTTTTTTCTCCTCTTCTTCCTCTCGTCGTTGTTGCTCTTCATCATCTCTTCCTCTCTCATTATCGTCATCCTCGTTATCATCATCAATATCGTCATCGTTGGCGTAATCGTCTTTAGGAATCGCGGAAAACTCTTCCGGAGGAGTGCTCTTCAAGAATTTCGTGTTCGTGTTCGGGACTAATCCGTCCAACACGTCCTTTCCTCCGTGTTTTTTCTCTTCAACTTTTTGTATTCGAACGGTCCAGACGATCGAGAGGAAAAAACACGCTATTAAAGCGCCGACAAACATCGGGATGAGATCAGTTTTGAATCTCTTCGCTAACGGTCTTCGCTTCGACAGACGATTAGAGGAGGAGAGGACGACCTGCTCGATGGCGTGTCGTCGCATCGCTCGCTCGTTATCGGATAGAGAACAAAGACGACGTGTAGAAAAATCTCATTTTTATTATGAGGACAAACCAAGTGAGACAGACGATAATCGATAAAAAAAGAAGTGGAAAATGTTGGACTGGTCGCGGTGTGGTGCCTGGGAATTCACCGCACAGCACTAGATTGAAACGCTGTTGTTGTTGCTCTTCTTCTTCTTTTTCTTATTGTTCCTACGTATTGCTGCCTTTTGCATCACTGACACTCTCTACTATGTAATCTTCTATTTTTAGTTTACTCCTTTGCGCACCGCCATCCGCAAAACGTTTTCTTTCTCCTCCCCTTTTCTCCTTTGCTCTTTCTTCTACTAATCCGCTCGTTGTCTCGGCGCGCACTTGATGATATCGTCCACTCTGACAATCATTTCCGCTGCCTCCGTGGCGGATAAAAGTACCTGTTGTTTCACTCTAAAGCTTTCGGTAATACCCAACTCGGTCATATCGCCAACTTGTCCGTTCAAAACGTTCACGCCCATGTTCGTTTCACCTTCTGCGTGTCTCGCTCTCAACTGCGAAACGATTTCACCGGAATCTAAACCCGCGTTATCGCAAATAATCGATGGAATGCACCTCAAGGCTTTGGCAAAGCACTCCATCGCGAGCGAACGCTTCCCCGGCGTCTTTTCGGCGAGTTGTTCAACAGCTTTGGACATGATCATCTCCGCACACCCGCCGCCACAGATAACGCGCGAGTCCTTAACCGCCGTGTTCAACACGCACAACGCATCGTGCAGGGAACGTTCCGCTTCGGCTAAAATATGCGTCGATGCCCCTCTTAAAACAATCGTGCATGCCTCGCCTTTCGCCACGCCGGAGAATTTAATCAAACGATCTTCGCCAATCATAATCTCTTCGATTAAATCGCACTTCCCTAACTTTGCCGATTCCGGAGTATCGAACGTACTCAAAATATCTCCACCAGTAACTAAAGCCAATCGCTCCACGCCTTCAAAATCGGCGTGTTCAATCGCTGCCACTCCGGCGTCCGCGAAAATCTGTTCCGGGTAATTATAAATCAACTGTCGGTTGATAAACACGTTGCAGCCGTGCGCGATAATTTTCTCGCACTTGTTTCGCATCTTCAACTTCTCCGCGTCTTCAATCTCCGCTACTTTCGTCATCGAATCCACTCGCACTCTCGCGCCGTAAATTTTAATTTTATCCGTATCCATCCCAGTATTCGCGATTAAAATTTTCGCGTTTTCGATCCTCTTCGGTTGCCCGACGCCAAACTTCTTGTCCAAAATAAACCCCTCGTCCAAATACGAATCCTTCAAACTCCCTCCGGGCTTCTCGATCAACTGGACCATCTCTAAGTTCCCTGATCCTTTCAATCGCAGGATGGCATCTACGGCTAATTTCGCGAAATGATCTTTATCGTGGGTCAAAATTTTTGAACTCAACGTCGTCCTCGCGATGTTCATCAAATCTTCTCGAAACTTCTCCTGGTCCGCGTGATTATCTCTCGCGGCGTCCTCCAAAGCCTGCCTGGCCACGTCGCAGGCCTCTCGAAACCCCTGGATAATCGTCATCGGATGAATCTTTTGGTTCACCAACAACTCCGCCTGTCTCAACAACTCCCCGGCGAAAACGACGACCGAGGTCGTCCCGTCTCCCACCTCGTCGTCTTGCGCTTTCGATATGTCCACCAACACCTTCGCGGCTGGATTATCCACGTAAATAGATTTCAATATCGTCGCGCCATCGTTCGTCACGGTCACCGCGTTCCCTTTCGAAACCGATTGTAAAATCTTATCCATCCCTTTCGGTCCGAGAGTCGATTTGACCAAGTCCGCGATGGCCATCGCGCCGACGAAAGATTGCAAACGAGCGTGTTCGCCTTTTTCTTCGCTCGCGCCTTCACCAAGCACCGACGGGTTCGCGTTTCCCATCACGCTCATGATTCTTTTTTCTCTTCTTACACTCCTCGTGTGCCGCTGTTACTGATGATCTTTTTCGATTACTCTGTGTATCTCTCTGCGAAGACCCGGGGAGATACGAAGTGAAGAAGAACTTTCAAAGTTGTTATACGATCCGATCTCACAAACAACGAAAAGTGTGGTGTTTTGTGAGGGAGCTTTGGTTGACTTTTTCAAAAGCAGAGAGGCACACTTTTTTTGCACACACAAGAAAAATTTGCCATTTCTTAGCAACTGCAGTTAGTTAGTTCGTTGCCAAGAACAACACAGTATAATAATAATAATAATAATAAACGCATCATCATCATCAAATCAAATCAATGGCTGCGCTGTACGCGGCCGTGGCTGGAGTCGGGGTCGCATCTGTCGGCATCGCGTCGTTGTTTCGAGAGTACGAGCCTTTGAAGTGCGACTCTGTGATTTGGAGAGATTTATTGGATAAAACGCCGGAACAAAAAGGCAAGACTGTTGCGATAACCGGGACAACTTCGGGGACGGGATTAGCGTTGGCGAAAGGATTTGCAGAAAAAGGCGCGAAAGTTTTAATGCTGAACCGAACGAGCGATCGGAGCGAGAAGGCGTTGGAGGAAGTCGTAAGAGTTGGCCGAGCGCACGGTGCTCCAGATGCGATTCACATCGATTGCGATTTGCAAAAGTTTTCGTCGGTACGAAAAGCCGTCGAGGAAGTGAAGAAGAACGCGGACGTTTTGGACGTTTTGTGCAACAACGCGGGGATCATGGCGTTGCCATTCAAAGGCACCGAGGAAAACGGATTCGACCAGCAAATGCAAGTGAACTGTTTGTCGCACTTTTTGTTGACGCAAGGCGTGTTCCCGTTGCTGTTAAAATCCAAAGACGCGCGAGTCGTGAATCACGCGTCGGTTGCCGCGAATACGAACGGCGAGTTCGATTTAAAGTCGTTAGAAAAACACCCAGAATGTTCCGAACACTACTCTACTCCTTGGCAAATGTATGGGCAAACCAAACTAGCACACATTGTGTTTACCAAAGCGCTAGACTCGCGTTTGCGTAAAAAAAAGATTACAAACGTGAAAGCGCTCGTCGCCCATCCAGGCGTTGCGGCGACTGAATTACATACCACGCACGCAAAATCAGGAGGAAGATTTAACCACTTTGTGATGAATCTCATCAAACCGTTCTTTCAATCTGCTGTAGATGGTGCAGCGGGTATCTTATTGTGTTCGTCCTCGATGGATGTGGAAAGCGGTAAATTTTATGGTCCGTCGCACGGTATGCGGTTCAAAGGTTTCCCGGAACCTCACGAACCGAAAGCGAAACCGATTACCGAGGAGATGATGGATAAGTTTTGGAAGAAGCACGAAGAGTGCGTCGGTGTTCGCTTCGAGGTGTAGTAGAATAATAGTTTTTAGACTGCTAGTATTAGTTGTAGGTACATTCGGCTCAAAGGCTCTCCGTGTGCTCCCCTCAAGAGTCAAGAAAAAAAAAAGAGAGGGAGGGGAAGGAAGGACAAAAACTCTCTCGAAAAAAAATGCGCAGATACATTTCAACTACTCTGTTTCGCACACGCGCTGCTCAGCAGCAGCATGACCACTTTCAGCACAACCAACATTCTTCACAAATACTGACGACATGTGTTCGTCGCAAATCATCCTCAGTCGTTGTGAACGCGAGCGTGGCATCTTCCTCCTCCTCCTCGAGGGAAGACGAAGAGGAAACGTACAAGAAGATGCTCAAAAGAAACGACCCTTTCGCGCTTCCGGATTTTGTCCAAAAGTGTAACGACAACAACGCCAAAATAAACGTTCGAGAGGTCGTGAAATTACTACGAGAGAGCTCTATTAAACATCCAAGAGATTTACTTCGCGTAAACGGAGAAGATTTACTTGAAACTATCGGAGTTGATAAGAAAGATTTAGCGAGGGCGTTGAGAGAGAAATTGGGAATCTGGACCGAGGAGGAAGAGAAAGAAGTGCAAAGAGAAGAGAGGAAGAAGGCGAGAGAGGAAAGGAAAATGGAGAGAGAAAAAGAGTACAGAGAAGAAAAGGAGAAGTTAGCCGCGGCGACTGAAAGAGAAGAAATGATCCTGGAAAAGAAAAGAATGAAACAAGCGGAACGGCAACGACGAAAAGAAGAGGAAGGAAAAGAAGAAGAAGCGGTAAAATTGAAGGTGCACATATTGGAGGAAAACGAAGAGAACGAAAACAGCAGCATATCATCTTCTTCATCATCACCACTACAATCACCGGTTAAAAAAAGAACACTAAAACGAATGAAACGGAGAATACGCACGGGAGTTCTGTGCGACGGCGTGCGAGTGACGCAAAGAAACTCGCAGCTGGAAAATTATCGTCTGAGCTTTTCCGATCTCCCAGACTCGTTACAAAAAGAACTCACGAAAATGAAAACGTTCCTCACTCGACGACGACTTGGGCCTCAGGAAGCACCAATTGCAAACGTCACGGCAAACAAATACGAAGAGCACATACGAGGTATCTGCGGTTGGCTCGTGAAAGAGAAAGAATACAAAGTCGAAGATTTGAAATCGCTCTCGATGCTTTTTCCGAGCATGAAAGCAAGCGCCGCGGACGTGACGTTCGATTACTTGCAATATCTCACCGTAGAAAGAGGTATCTCGGCAAACTACGAATTGCTCATCACGAGAAGTTGCATAGCTGCTGCAAAGTTTATGTACGGCGCTAAATCGAAATTTCAACCCGGTGAAGATGCTTTGCCTTATCAAGATATTCCTCTCATCAAAGAGTTGCGAAGACTCGCCAAAGATGCCAAAAGCAGAGCGTCCAAATCTCCTCTCATGTCGAACGAGAAATTGAAATGGCTCGATTGGGGGGACTACCTCCAAGTATGCGATATATTAAAAGATGAAATGGCCCTGAATTACGTCACGAGTCACAAGAGATCGCAAAGTGCTATCGCATGGAGCATGCAAAGATATTTGATTTTTGCCATTTTGTCGTGTGTTCCCGATCGTCAGCGCACTTTGAGAGAGTTGCGCATAGGAAAGACTTTGATTCGAGAAGAGAAAGAAGACGAGAAAGAAGCGAGATGGATTATTAAACACGGGCCAAATGACTACAAAACAGGGAAAGACTACGGCGTTCGTCCACCGTTGGTGATTGCTCCGGATTTGTACCCGGACTTGGAAAATTTTGTGAACAACTATCGGGATCACTTAAATCCGCAGCACGACTTTTTGTTTTCGAGAAAGAATGGGCAACCGTTCAACGATGCTGGAATTTATAGGCTGTTTACATCCACGTCCATGAGACTGACGGGAAAACGAACCAATCCGCACTTGGTTCGTGATATGATTGTCACGCATTTGAGAAGAACAAACGCCAGCGAAAAAGAACTGGAGGCGCTGGCGATTTACATGGGTCACTCTTTAGCTATGCAAAAAGGATCGTACGATCGTCGAACGATATCTGAAAAGGTTGAACCGGCAGTTTCGCTCCTTTCTAGCTTAAACGCGAGCTTTCGCTCGTCTTAATTTATTTAACGTAGTTGTTGTTTCCATGTAGTTTATTTGTAGAATTACACCGGCAAACAAAAAAAATGTTGGCTTGGTTGTTGTCCTTGGTTCTCGCTAAATTACTATACACACACATACACACACATACCAATAAAAAGAATATCAAAAGAATGATGATGAATGGATTCAAGATTGATTCTTCGCAGCCGCGAGCTCTTTCACCTTCTCCATGTACTTTGTCAAAAATTCTGCCAAAATCTCCACTCTCTTCTCGAGCTCAACCAACGAGTTGGGCCCCTCCCTCGCGTCTTTCACGTTTTTCTCGATGCACAGCTCGCGAAGCTGGTCGCACATCTCTGTCACTCCATCCGCGCCAAACGTCGACGAGGACCCTTTTAATTTGTGCAAAGTCCCGCGAATGACATCAAAGTCAATCTCTTTGTCTTTTGCGCTATACAGAGTCTTCAATTCGTCTAACATTGATCGAGCGTCTGCGATGTACATCTCTATAATTTTGTCAATAAATTCAGGCTCGTCTTCGCTTTGCAATCCAAGAAGCTCGGAAAATTGCGACTCGTTCAAGAGCTTCGATTTCGTATCGTACGCTTGCTTCTCTAACATTGCTATTTCGTTTTGTATCATTTCTACGGTTTTTTTTCCACCTTTTGGGGACGAAACTTTCCCTCCCGCATCCTCATCTTTTCCATCGTCTCCTCCTCCTTTATTATTAGTGTTATCCACATCTCCTAACCCGCTCGGCGGATCAGGCGTTGGTTCTTTCGATTTCGATTTTCTCGATGGCGACTTTTTCGGTCCCATTTTTGTAATTTAACCTCTCTCTCTCTTTCTCTTTTTAAAAGGCGATCTCGCAGTTACCTCAGAAGATACAGTTTTAAAGCGCAGGCAATCGAGCGTCTCTCTGCTTCTTTTTTTGTGCGTGTGTTTCGCGCGTGTTCAAAAGGAGTGTTTGAGCGCGCGCGACGGTTCAGTAACAAAGAAGTGACGTGAAGGCTCGATTGGGGGTTAGATACGTTTTTTCGGATTTTTTGGGCGAAAACGAATCAGATTCTGTGAGAGGGAGGCAGGAGAGAGAGAATTTTGAGCACCCCTCGATCTTTTCTCTCCACGCCAAAAAAACAAAAAAAAAAGAGAGAAAACAACACACAACACAAAACCACACTTTTTTCAACCACACACAAAACACACACACTTTTAAACACACACAAACAACACAGCGCAAAATATGTCTCAAAAATCAGAGCAACCGCCAGCGGCGGAGGAAGTTCCTGCGCACGCGCACAAGCACATCGATTATTCGGTAAGTTTTGTTTTTTGTTTTTGTCCCCTTGAAGTCCTCCTCTTCGGGTTTGAATTTTGAATCGCGTTTGAATTTTGAATCGCTCGTCGCACGACTTCCGCGTATTTTTCCTTCTCGGAGAAAACAAAGCTCGCGCAACAAAGGTGGACACTTTCTTCTTCTTCTTTGCGCGCGATGATGACAAATCCAAGTGAGTAGATCGAACTGAAAGGTCACGGACCAAGAGTGATGAATGCTTGCAACTGAGCGCGCAAACGAGTCGAAGAAAGAAGAAGGAAAGAGAAACTCGCTTCTTTTTCTCTTGGAACTGACACTGACTATATTTTTTGCACACAGTTTTTGACGAAGCAAACCGCAAGATCGCACACTTTACACGAGCTGTGCAAAGCGCTCGATGCGAGCGAAGCTGGCGTGAAGAACGCGATGTCTCGACGAAAAATTGAGAAGTGCAAGGATTACGTTAAAAAGGAAAACGGGCAGTGGGAGCACGTCCCGATCGGACCTGAGCACCACCCCAAAAAGAAGGCAAAGGCGGAAGCAAAGGCTGAGCCTGAAGTTGACACCATCATCGGTATCGCGTATCCAGAAGCTGGACACAAAGAGTACTTGGTCCGCTGGGCCGGTTTTAAAGACACTGAATTGACGTGGGAGAAGCCGGAAGATTTGTCGACAGACGTCGCGAAGAAGGCGATTGGTGAATTCGAAACCGAACATGGTATTACGGGGTAAATTCATCAATGTTCGTAAAGCGATAGGAGGTATTATTCATTCAGAGAATTAATGAGAGAGACAGAGAAATAGAGAGAGACAAAGATACGGCGGGATTCTTTCGTTCATTTAAGGGAAAGAGAGAGAGAGTGTGAGAGATGGTATCGATAAACATTTTTAAAGAGTGAGATAGAGAGACACAAGCACATACTATTAATCCTTTTTTAATAAGAGAGATAATTTACAGACAACTATCTATATGTTCTAATCGAATTTATGGTACTTGCCGGACGGTGGTGGCACCGAGTTGGAGGTGTCAATGCGCCCTTGGAATCTCGGTGGTACATTCGGGAACGTTTTAGGCGTAAATCGCCCTCCTCCTCCTCCTCCTTCAAAGAACGTTCCTCCTCCTCCTCCACCGTACATTCCACCACCACCACCACCACCACCACTACCTAATCTACTCATGCTATTATTTCCACTGCTACCCGTTCCGCCCCATCCACCACCTCCTTTGATGCCTAAATGCGAAGGTGAATATCGCGATGCGGCTCCGCCCGAGAGTCTCGAATTGGGACACTCTCTCGCTAAATGTGGACCACCACAATTAAAACACTCGAAACCACCTTGAGACCTTCGGAAGTTCGAATGTCTACACGTACTCTCCACGTGTCCTTCGCCGCCGCATTTCACGCAACTTAGTTTTCCGGGAGGTTGCGAATCTTGTGGGGCGCAACACAAGTGCCCGAACTCTCCACACACGTAACACGGCATGCGCTTCAAATCAGCCTCTGAAAACGTAAACATGCACTTTTCTACGACGTGTCCAGATCTCCCGCACCTCAAACAACACAGTGACTGCTGGTCTCTTCCAATACCTCTCCTTTCCTCGCAATCTCTCGACCTGTGTCCCGGAGTCAAACAGTTGAAACATAAACCTTTCGGGCAGTCTCTCGCTTGATGGTCAAAATCACCGCACAAGTGACACGGCTTTTGCTTTGCCGGTAACGTGCACTCAAACTCGCGGTGACCACCTTTACCGCACCGAAAACACCGCATGGCAGCCGCTTCAAAGTCATCATCGAAATATCTCGGCAAACGTAAAATCTCGCGAACGGTGGTATTTTCGCCCTCGTGTTCCACGTCCACCTCTCGAGGAGGCGTCAATTCCTTTTCATCTTCTTTCTTCTTCTCCTCCTCTTCCTTCTTGTGTTGTTGTTGTGATTCATCATCTTCTTTAACTCCTTCATCTTTCTCTCCCTTCTCCGTCGCGAGCTTCGCTTCCGCTCTGCGTTGTTTTCTGTTCTTCGTGGAAGGGAGGACAGTTGTTGTGGTCGTTTTTACCGCCGGCGCGAATTCTTCTTCTTCTTCTTCTTCTTCTTCTTCTCGTTCTTTTCTCTTCTTCTTCTTCTTCTTCTTTTTACCGCCGAAATCCGGTACGACGGGAAGAAGAGTCGAAGGAGGAGGAGGAGAAACAGAAGAATCCGTCTTCTTCTTCTTCTTTGCCTTTTGTTTCTTATTCGTTGGTCGTCGTCCCATATTTAGGACGACGAGCAGATTTTGTAGAGAGAGAGAGCAGGGGGAGAAACAAAAGCTTTGTTGATAAAAAAAAACGCTCACAAATCATAAAAAGTAATTAAGTTAATAATACTATAATACTAATGAAGTTGGACTTGAACGATTTAGTCGAACACGTGGAGAGGAACTCGAAACGAGTGACTCCGTTGGAACACCAATTCTTAGGATTACAAGGTTTTGCAGTTGGCGGGACCGCGTTTGAACGAGACGCGTTTGAAGAAAAAAATAATCACGGGGACAGAACAAATTCAACGCATGCGAGTTTCATTGGACGAATCGATTCGGCGTTAAACGGGAACGAGGAGTCGTGGCATTTGCTGACGAAAAGGGCAAAACGCGGTGAATTGAGACAAGAGTGGTTGGTTTCGTACGCTCGCGTTCCGGTGAGAATGCAACCACACATCGATTCATCGCTTCGTGGGGTGAAAAAGAAAGGTGAAAAGGTCGTTGCCGTTTCAAAGCACGGCGATTGGCTTGAAATTTTGGACGAACAAGAAGAAGAAGAAGAAGAAGATCACGTGAAAGTCAAGAAGAAAGCAGAGAAGAAGGACAATCTGAAAACGCTCGGTTGGATGCTCACCACGCACCCTGAATTTGGTGACCTGTTAAAGTTCATGAGAGGTTCGCACACGCTACCGGCAGTCAATCAAGTCTTGGCGACGAAGGAAGCTAGCGATTTGCTGGATCACGAGCACATGGTGACCATCGACTACAGCCGGCCGAGAACGTTTCGAGTCGTCTCTAAATCGTGGGTTCCTGTTCGAATAAAACCAAAATTAGACGCGCATGCGATAGGAGGTAAACATTGCGACGAGATTATTCGCGTCGATGCGAGACGAGGCGATTGGGTGAGACTGAATTCGGAGGACTTTCCGCCTGGGTATTTTAAGTGGCACGAAGCCAAAGCAGAAGCAGCGGTGGAGAAAAAAGAAGACGAAGAAAGAGGAGAGTCAAAAGAAGAAAAAGAAGAAGAAACGGAAAAAAAAGATGATGGAGAAGAAGACGAAGGAGAACAAGAGGTCAGCAAAGAGTGTTGGATGTTAACCGTACATCCAGAGAAAGGAGTTCTGTTACAAGAGTGTCGCGCCGACGGATCGGATTTCATTTCCAAGGTTAAACCAAAGGTACGACAACAAGAACAACACGAACAAAAACACGAACAACAAAAGAGAGAGAGTGAGATTGGGCGCATCCCTCGTGGGTGTGCGAGCGTTTACACAGCCTCGGATGTAATATCATAGTTCGCGCTCGCTCGTGTTTTCTTCTTTCCTCCTCTTTGTAATTTTCTTTATTTTCGTCAAAAAAGCGTTCAGCCCTCATCTCAAAATGAGCGGCGGCGTCGGCGACGACGACGACGGCGACGACAACCTCGGCGCGTTCGCCCCGTTCCTCACCCAAATCCTCACCTGGGATTACTATAAAATCTACGCCGAGAGCATGAGTGCGTATCAACAAAGTAATACCGCTAAAAAGACTGTCACCAAAACTCCCTCTTCTTCGTTGAAACCGATCCCTTTGCGCTTTTCCAACGCGAAAGAATACATCCAGTGCTTCTCTTCGTTCTTGTTGGAGGAAGCGAAAGCGATCGTTTTGAAAGGAGACGGGAACGGCAGCGCGACGGTCGTGTGCGAGAAGTGCGCCGTGCGCGTGAACGTGCTGTCCTCTAAAAATGCCGCCACCACCACCACCACCGCGGCGGCGGCGACGACGACGAAAAGCTCAACCACCATCGAGAAGAATAAAAAAGACGAGGAGCAAAAGGAAAAGACTTTGAAGATATGTTTGTACACCGCCGTCGCGTCGTTCGAAACGCAGCAACAGTGCGAACAGTTCAACGAGAACGATTTACTCTTCCTCTCCAAGCTGAACTCGGTCTCCGAAGACGAGAAGATTGAAAAAGGCGTGGATTATTGCTTCGCGTTTTGCCAAGGGAGAGTGAGCGATACGGAAGTGAAAGTGCGCTTGTTTTCGCCACCGATAGCGACGAATGGACAGAAGAAAAAATCTGGGCAACAGCAACAGCGACAGACGAATAGCACTAAAGATGCGTTGGACGAAGATAACGAGAGACTCGCGAATATTCGAGCTAAGTTATTGAGTAACAACCACTCGTGGCACTTGACGCGCGTGTGCAATATGAGCACGGCGCGGCGGGAGTGGCTCGCCGTTCAAGAAGTTTCTTCTATTCCATTCGCTGATTTGATCCTGGATGCGAGCAATAATAACGATAACACAACCGTTAGTAACGCGAACGTAACGAAAAAGCAGAAGAAAGAGCAGCAGCATAAGCAACAACGGCAATATCAACCGAGCTGGGAAATCCCGAAAGATTTATCGGACGCGATGAAAGCAAAAGGAAGGTCAGATCAATCGCAGCTCAAAATTGCGACGACTACGGCGCTCACGAAAGAAAATCCGCTCGTGTTAATTCAAGGACCACCGGGGACGGGGAAAACCACCACGATTATTTCCCTTTTATCGGTGATTTTAGCAGCGCAACCGATAAATCGCAATCACGTCGCAAACCGAGGAGATGATTGGAACAACAAAAAGAAAAGTACAATCACCGAGGAAGAAAAGCTCGCGATGAGGATGAAGGCGCAACCGTGGTTGTTTGGAATAACTAATCCAAGAGATTGCTTGCCGAACATCGATTTAGGCGACACTTCGGACGAAGACGAAGAAAACAACGGAACCAACGACGGAAACAAGAACAGTGCCAATATTGAAAACCAAAGAATGGGCCACACCGCTCCCTCGAGCACTATTCCAATCGAACTCATGGGACCTAGCATATCCAGACGATCGAAAATTTTAGTTTGCGCGCCTTCAAATTCAGCCGTTGATGAGATTGTCCGTAGAATTTTGCGTAAGGAATTACTCGATGAACACGGGAAGTCTTATAAGCCTAGCATCGTGCGTGTCGGCGGCAATTTCCGAAAAGACGTGGCGAATGTAAGTTTAGAAAGGCTCATTGAAGAGCGCATAAAACAAGACTACGGAAAAGAGTATTTCAGCGGTGGCGGAGGTAAAGATGAAAAAGGTCTCAAGAAATTCGGTTCCTTCCAGGATAACAGACGCTTCAGACGAATCATATTAGACGAGGCTAAAATCGTGTGCATGACGTTGTCCGCTGCCGGGTCTGAAATTTTCCGTAGGATGAAGACAAAGTTTGACGTCATCATCGTAGATGAAGCCGCGCAAGCGGTAGAGCCATCGACATTGATTCCATTGACGGAAATTAAGGCGAAACAAGTCTACTTAGTTGGTGACCCGGCGCAGTTACCGGCCACAGTACTTTCTCGAGAGTGCGCCAAGAACAACTACGAGCAATCCTTGTTTAAAAGACTCATGGATTCAGCATATCCGGTGCACAAGTTGTCGATGCAATACAGAATGCTTCCAGAAATTAGAGAGTTTCCCTCGGATCAATTCTACGGCGGCGAGTTGCGCGATGGACCAGGACTTTTAACGCAAAACTATCGAGAATGGCACGAGTGTAAATTATACAAGCCTTTTGTATTTTACGACGTGCAGCATGGAAAAGAAGAGTCTTCGTCGAGTGGCTTTTCCTGGGTAAACGAAGAAGAAGCGACTTTTGCCGTCGAGCTTGCGCATCAGCTGTTGAAAGCGAATCCAGTACTGAAAAGAGAAGGTCCAAAAATTGCCATCATTTCTCCGTATCGGGCGCAAGTTTCGATGATTCGTCGTAAACTTGAGAGAAAGTTTGGTGGAATGCACAACTACGGTCGTATCGTTGAGGTGTTATCCATAGATAACTCTCAAGGGAGCGAGAAGGACGTCGTCATTTTCTCGCTCGTGCGCGCGCCCTTGAACGATATGTTTCAAATCTCGAAAAAAGCTTCGAATACTAATACCAAAAGCAGACGAAATGTATTAGGCTTCGTCGCGGACGAACGTCGCATAAATGTTGGCTTAACGCGCGCTAAATGCTCCATGTTTGTTCTAGGAAACGCGAAAGCCATGATGACGGATCCAAATTGGGGTGCGCTCGTTGAAAGTGCTCGAAAACGAGGCTGCACGATCGAGGCTCCTACTCGAGCAAATTTTCGATCCTTCTTCTCCAATTACACTCAATATCATGACGGCGATTTAAGTGGGTCCGAAGATGACACCGATGATGCAGCAAGCTCGCTCAAATCGATATTGTACGAAGACGATTACGTCTTTGAAGATACGGATAAAGACATCTCTCCAGACAAATTGACCATCGATCGCGCGGCGGAAACGGACGGCTACGCCAGGTACGGTTTCAAAGACGACCTCGTCTTTGAAAGAGCAAACAAAGCGGACGTCGTCGGCGGAGAGGAGGACGGTGCTTTTGCAGACGACGACGATGCGAACGTTGACGCGTTTGTGGAGGTCAACGAGACCGAGCCTGTGGGTAAAAAGCCAAAGAAGGAGAAAACAAAGACGGAGGAGAAGAAGAAACCGGCGACGACGAAGAAGCGAGCCGTACCAAGTAAGGCACCCACGAGCGCTGCTACCAAACGCGCGAGAAAATAAAAACAAATAGTAAATCTGCCGTTGAAAAACGAGAGGAGGAGTGAATGAGATTAGTTGAAATGCATTTTTAGTTTTAATCGATAGTGCGATACGCGCGTGTGTATTTTAAAGAAAGATATCACCCAATCCTTCCTCAGTTCCTCAGTTTCCACCCACGCACGAAAAAAGATGTCTGCGGCGAGCAAGAAAAGTGCGCGACGCGCTTTCGCCACCTTCTTCATCTTGCTCGTTTCGTTATACCTCTTAACCGTGGCTTCGACTCGCGTGTATTCCACCCATCACGCTCCCGTGAATACCAACGAGTTCCTCGAGTCTCGAAACAGTCGAGCGCACGGCCTTCAACACAAACAAAAGAAAGTGGTACATCCATCATCGTCGTCGTCTTCCTTATCGAACGAAGAAGTTGCAAACATGGAAGAGACGCACAGAAAACCAAAAGGAAACGAAATAGAATTAGAGCGTAACGATGATAACGATGATGATAATGCTAATAATATGGGCATGATGAGTGCGTTTGGACACGCGATGCACGACGTGTGGGAACACATACCTGGACACGAATACGCGGAGAGTATTTTAGGATTCCGTCAGCACGACGAGGACGAACCCGGGGACGACGACGAGAATAATAACCACGAGGGAGAAGGTGAAGGTAAGGCAAACGAGATTCTGGATACGGAGTACCATAACCACGAAGAAGGAGAGTTTGAGAATAGCACAATAAGTAGCAACGCGATATCCTCGTCGAACGCGCCGATAAAAGTTATACTAGACGACTTGATCGTCGACGACGATCGAGTGAAAACGCAAAAGGCGTTAATTAAGCATTTTAAAGGTAGAGTGTACGTCGACGGACACTCCAAGGAGATCCCCGATCCTATCGGCGTCTCCGAAGCGTACATCGCCAAAGGCGGGTACAAGAAAGGATGCGGCTCGAAGGAGGCGAAGAAGAATATCGTATTGAAACAATCGTTTTTATTCAGAAATGGAGGGAGTTTCAAGTACGGCCACATGGTGATGATTGGCGAGGCACCGAAAAACTCACCGTGGAAATGGGCGGCGACGTGGCAAGCGTCCAATTCCTTCGAAGGTGCGTTCGGGCAGAAGATTGTTATTTCCTTCGCGGACGACCCGACTGGGACGTGGACGCCACCGATGGTGATTCCAATTCCCGTGACACCATCTACAGCGGCTGTATGGGGCCCTGTTTGGCACAAGGATCCAAACACCGGCGTCGCGTGGTTGTTCTACGCCGCGTCGACGAGTTGCAGAAAAAATGCCGGTCACGGTAAAGTGAAATACGCGCCGGGCGGGGACATTCAAGTCATTAAATCTTTAGACGGCATTCAGTGGAGCGCACCAAAAACCATCTTGATGCAAGCGGCAGAATCCAATCATCTTCCAAAACTGGTTTCTAATCAGCTCGCGGTGCACGAACCTACCGGGTATTGGGTACTACCGATGTGGCGAGAATCACCGCATTCCAACACGTGTAAACCGAGCGTCTCGAAAGGAACGAGAACGTCCGCGGGCGTTTTGCTCTCAAAAGATCAAGGCAAATCCTGGTCAGTCGTTGGTTCGTACAGAGCGAGAGGCGTGCGTTGGCTCATTGAAGGTACCGTCGCTGAGGTTGGTGACACGAAAGATTTGTTGTTGCTCCATCGTTCCGGCGAGAAATATTTATACAAGCAAATTTCAAAAGACGGAGGTAAATCGTGGTCGAACGCCGAGCGAACGAGCGTTCCGAATCCAAACTCGAAAGTTAATCTAATTCGATTGGAAAGTTCGAAAGGCGCACCGACAAATTTAGGAAGTTCTCTCGCGCTCGCATATAATGATGCCATGAGTGGCGTTCGAAGGAAACTCTCCGTCGCGCTCTCCTCGGACGGTCACAAATGGTCGAAGTTACAACTCTTAGAAGACTCTAGTCCTGGTTTACACTTTAATTACCCGACAATCGCGCAAGATGGGTGTCGGCTACTCGTTGCGTATTCAGTTACTCGACACGGTGGTAGGCGCGCGGTGACGCAATCCGGCATTAAGCTCGCCGTCGTCGAGTTACCCGGGAAGGTGGAGAAAGCGCGAGAGGAACTTTTAGAAATCTCTATGGACGCGCCAAAAGACGGAGAAAATAGTGATAATGAAGAGAGCGACGAGAACAACGAGAACGCGAGCGAAGAAGAAGATAATATTCGCGAGGACGACGTGAACGAAAAGTCGATAGAAGACGTCATAGACGTCGTTTAATTTAATCTAATATACATACTTATAGTTTCGCTTGGCTAACAACACACACTTTTACTAAAAACGCGCTACTTTAATAATGTCATCATCATCATCATCACAACTCGCCTTCCTTCCCTCCAGCTGCTTTCAACAATTCCACGCACTTCTCGTGTTCCCCTCGTATCGCGCAATCTAACGCGGTTTCTCCGTCCGAGTCTTTCAAATTCACTTCTATCCCTTTCTTCGCGAGAAGCAATGCAACGATTTCGTGAAATCCACTCGCCGAAGCATCCGCCAAACTCGTCCCATCGTCGTCATCCCTCGCGTTCACATCGACTCTCTCATCGCTCAACAAAACCTTCACCACGTCCACGTGTCCGTACAAACACGCTAAATGTAAACTCGTATCTCCATCGTCCCCTTTCGCGTTTACAAATTCATCTTCGATATCTCTCAAGGCTTCCGAACAAAAATCAGCGTTGCCAAACTCGGCGGCGCTTAAAAGTTTCGACAAACATCCGTGCTTCGACGCATCCACCCAATTTGATTTTCCTTCGAATAACTCCAACTCGTCCCCGGAGATCCACTCCGCTTCTAATTCTTCTCCTTTTGCGACCATTAGTGTTTTGTGTTTGTTATATAGTGTGATGATGAATGAGGGGGACAATGCAAAAAAGAGGACAAAAATCCATTTTGAGACACAGAAGAGTTTTTTCTTTTTTTGAGCTTCTGAAGCCAGACCGCCGCCAGAAAACACACACACGTGTTTCTTTTCTTAATCAATCCCCACAAACACATTTCTCTATCTAAATTAACAACAACAAACAGCACGATGGGCAGTCGTCGCGATGATAATACTGACACCGCTGCTCATTCTTCTTCATCATCATCGTCTTCTTCTGTGATGAAGATGAGAGATTTTGCGAGAAAGTACAACGTTCTTTTTTCCACGGCGGAATGCGCTGATGAATCGTCATCATCATCGGGGAAAACAACAAAACGGATGCCTTTTTTAGGAGGAGGAGCTCGGGGAGGGAGTACTTCTTCGTCCGAAGGAGGGTCGAATAAATCTCAAAACGCGGCGTTTGACCCGGAAGCGTTAGAGCGAGGCGCGAAAGCGCTGAGAGAAATCAACAAGTCTCCGTACGCGAAGAACGTGATCGACTTATCTGGGAAGCAAGAGGTGACGAAACAAACGGAGGCGAAGGCGGAAGAGGCGAGGATGAACGCGGTGGCCGCACAGCACGCGACGGAGAGAGAAAAAGTGATGTGGGAACAGCAGAGGAAGTTGGAAACGCAAAGAGCGGAACAGAACGCGCAGTTGAAACAGTACGAGGACGAGCTGGTGAGGAAACGGCAACAAGGGGAAAACGAAGCCGCTCGAGCGAGGAACGCAGAGTTGGTGAAGATGCAAGAGCAAGCGGCGGAACGAGCGGAGGCGTTGAGAAGAGATACGGAGAGGAAGATTCAAATGGAAAAAAGAGCGACGGAGGAGTTTAAAGCTAAATTGGAACAGGAGAACATGCGAGCAAAAGCAATCGCCGAGGCGGAAGGGAGGACGTTGGAAAATCGACAGAACGAAGACGTGATTCGTAGGCAAATGTTGGCAAAGGTCGAAGCGGAAACGACGAAAGCGATTAAAGTTGTGCAAGAAGGTATGGTGTATTTCGGGAGAGGTGCCACGGAGTTGCTTTCGAATCCGCAACAGATGACCATGTTGGTTGGCGGTTTGTCCGTGTTAGCGGCTGGTGTGTATTCGTCTCGCGAAGGCGCAAAGTTTGGGTTTAAGCAGCTGGAAAAGTATTTGGGACAACCGAGTTTGATTCGAGAGACGTCGAGAGGGGCGTTTTGGAAACCGCAATCGGCCGGCGCAAACATTTTAGGCGACGTCCAGTTGGAAAAATCGATGGAAACGCGAGTGAAACAGTTGGCGACGGCGACGGCGAATACCAGAGCGAGGAAGGCACCGTTCAGAAACATCTTGCTGTATGGACCACCGGGGACCGGGAAAACGATGGCAGCGAAACGATTAGCGAGACACTCTGGTTTGGATTACGCTTTAATGACTGGCGGGGACGTGGCGCCGTTAGGGGCGTCCGCCGTGACGAAAATTCACGAGATGTTCGATTGGGCCGGCACTTCGCGCAAAGGTTTGTTGTTATTCATCGACGAAGCGGATGCGTTTTTAGCGAAAAGAGGTGGGAACGTCGCTTCGCAAGAGACCAGATCGGCGTTAAACGCGTTGTTGTATAGAACTGGGGAAATGAGCAGAGACGTGACTTTAGTAATGGCGACGAACCGACCGGAGGACTTAGATTCGGCGGTTTTAGATCGCGTGGACGAGACCATGGAATTCGCGTTGCCTGACGAAGAAACTCGCTTTCGTTTGGTGAAGCAATACTTCGATAAACTCATCGTTCGTGGAGCAGATCCAGGGGACGAGCAACCGTCGAGGACGTTTCTAGGCGGCATTATGAAAACGCTCGGGTTTGGTAAAATTCCGGATCGTCCGGTTCCGGTCAACGGCGTCACGGAGGAACATTTAAGAGACGTGGCGAAGAAAACGGTTGGCTTTAGCGGTCGTGAAATTTCAAAGTTGATGGCCTCGGTCCAATCCTCCGCGCACGGAAGCGACGACGGGGCTGCCACGCCTGAAATGTTAAATACGATGACTCAGTTTAAGATTCAAGAGCACGCGAATAAAACGAAAGCTTTCGCCGCCGAGGGGGCGAACAAAAAGTAAGAAGTATTAAATAAAAACCATCATCAAAAATTGTTAGTCGAGTTGTGAATTTGTTCAATGAACTATTTATTTAGAGCATTCAAAAGAACATATCTTACTGTACACATTAGGTTTCTAAACACTATCTCTAATAATTCGAACTAATACGGCACAAATGTAGGCGCTTGTTTTTTCGCGGCTGATTCGTATAAGACTCTCGGCGCGACGTCTTTGAACGGGTCGCTCTCGCGTCGTTCTTTGAGATACTCGATGCCCTCTTCTACGCTCATCTTTGTCTCGGCGTAAATCCTTTTCACCGCTTCCTCGTCGTTTCGGTCCATCCCATTTGTATCGATCGGTTTCATGAAACGAAAGTAAAACCTTTGCGGTGTAGTCGGTACGAGCACTGGTTGCACGAACGATTCTGGTTTCATGTTATCTTCGGTTTCGCGAGAATCAAACTGCCTCGCTTTCGGCACTTTTTCCATTTGCGCTTTCACGCGGTCCCCGAGAATTGGGTTAGACAACATATCTTCAGCGTCCATGACGATATCGAACGAGTCCTCCGCACCAACTGCCGCAAACGGAACAATAATAGCGTTGAATCGAATCGCCATTTTCACAAACTCCGGTTTCGACGGCCAAAATAACTGGTACTTTTCATTTTTACGTTTGAACGCTTCTCGAACGCCGCCAGGGAAGAGTAAAACGGTTTCGTTCGCCTTCAAAAGCTTGTAAAAGTTCTTCCCGGAAACGGGCACGGCACCGAAATCAGAAAAGTTACCGCCACCAAACGGACCTCCGTTCGGGACACCGGCTCGACGTTGACGTCGCTTTTCTTCTTTCGATTCGGGCATGAATTGCGCAAACGGCGTATTTTTCGTCGCCTCTCGGAGTTGCTTCTCCAACGGGTTTTCCTCTTCGTCGTCATCTTCGGTTTGCATGCCACCCGTGCCGTTCCCATTATCTCTCGAGACGACCGGATGAGCAAGTCCTCGGACGCACACGTTCTTTTGTTTCAAAAACTCATCCACGAGAAAACCTAAATCAGGCGCGAACGTTTGGTGGTTACCGACCAATAAAACGGGGCGGTTCCCGGTGCCTCTCCACGTCGGCACGGCGTCCAAGCCGTTGATGACTTGTCCGTCGCGTTCTCTGGTCGAAAAGAACACCGGCGAGTGCACTGATCGCAAAAACTGTAACCCGTCTCGCGCCTTTTCAATTTGCGACTCGCTCGGAGGCGTGAACGTGGGGTCTCTGGATAATCGATTCTCGTCCTCCACCGGCCTCGAGATCCAATCGTGGCGTTTCATCAAATGAACGATATCCATGCCTTTCTCTTGCAACGCCGCGTGCGACGCGCCTTCTAAGATTTCTATCTTGCATTTTTTTGTGCCCATGAGTTTTTGCAATCGAGGCGCTTCTTCGTTCGAAGGAATGAGCAAATCGTTCGTACTTGCCACGACTAATACTGGCACTCGCGCGTTCTTCAACTTCTCGCCGTCATTTTCGTTGATGTACGCGCACGCGTCCGCTAATATTTGCAAACGGTGTTTCAACGTATCTCTGGGAATAATGGTCGCCAACGATCCCAACGCCGGTAACATCGCCGTCATCTTTTCTAAAGTTTCGCTCAAATTTCCAAGTTCCACGGCTTCCGTCGCTAATCGAATGGGATCTATGAGTACCGGCGAAAGCGCAAACGGCAACCCGGCGTACAAATTTTCCGGAATCTGAGGCAACAAAGGCCCGACGGACGGCCACACGCTCCTATCAAACGACGACGCCGGATTCACCACCGTCGCTCTCGTCACCAACTCTGGGTGTTTCAAGCACACGAACAAAGACATCGCACCTCCCATGCTCTCCCCGATCAACTGCACCTCCCTTTCCGGATGTTCTTCCTTCGCTCGTTCGATAAACGCTCGCACGATGTCCACGATTTCAAACACGTCCGAACGATCGTTCGACGGGATGTTCAGGCACACCAAATCAAACTCTTTCGATAACGTGGCGAATTGCGAAGATGCGCTGAATCCCGTGCCGTCTAATCCGGGTAAGTAAATCATCAACGGTTTCTTCTCTCTTTTTTCTCGTTTCTTTTCCACGACGACGTCTTCCTCCTCCTCTTCCACGAGTGGACTGAAAAACCGCGGAGGTCCACCACTGGAGATACCTAAAATCTCTTCCAAAGTGACTTTTTTCTCATCTTCTTCGCTTCTTCCTCGCCCCGAGCGAACGGCGGCATCGACGAAGACGTTAATCGTGCTTTGTTCTTGTTGTTGTTGTTGTTTTCTTTCGGGAGACGATGATGATGACGTTTCGATTTTGTCATCATTTTCCATCGTCGTCGTCGTCGTCCCGGCGGCCATGGCTTCGGTAGTAACCCCTCGTCGTCTAAATGAGGATTTTCCGTACTTATCAGTACTGCGCGTCGTTGATGATGTCGATTGGAGGAGGAGAAAAGGTGTATTTCTCATCATCATCGTCATCGTTTTAAGTCTCTCTCTTTCTCTTTCTTCTTGGGCTTCTTTTTTGTGAGAAATGGTGTAATGAGGAGGAGGTGCTCAGTTTTTCTTTTTTGTGGCCGAAAACTCTCCCTTGCAAAAAATCTAAACTCGCTCTCTCCTCATTTTATTTTTGCACATCAAACAACGCTCTCCTTTCCCTCCTTTTCTTCTCTGTCACAACTTTGTCGTCTGTCTCACGATGATGATTGCGTCTACTGCGAGTTCTTCTGCGAGTTCTTCTTTTTGTGCTACCGCGCGGGTGGGTCGTTTTGATGACGGTGTTTTTGTTGGTCGAAAAAAGATGTCGTCGTCGTCACCATCATCATCTTCTAAAACTCGGAGGAGGAGAGGTGCGAACGCTGTCTTAGCAAAAGGAGGCGAAGGCCAAATTGTGGTGATTGGAGCGAACGGGAAAACGGGGAAACGGTGCGTGAAATACGCGGCTGAGAACGGGTGGGACGTCGTCGCGGCAACTCGGAACGGGAGTTTTCCATCTCTGACTTCGGATATTAAAGAAGAGGCGAGAGGGAGAGTGACGACGAAGCAGTGTTCGGTGACTTCGTCCATGGCGGAGATTACGAACGCCATCGACGGCGCGGAATCGGTGATTTTCGCGGCGAGTTCGAGTAAAGACGGGGGATCGCCTCAAGAAATCGACAGAGATGGGTGCATAAAAGTGGCCAGAGCGTGTTTGAGTTCGAAATCTGTGAAGAGATACGTCGTCGTGACGTCGGGCGCGGTGAGTAAACCGTACTCTCCGGTGTACATATTCTTGAACTTGTTCGGAGGTATCATGCGTGCAAAAATCGAAGGCGAAGACGCGGTGCGCGCCTTGTATTACGAACGAGAGGACGACTTTTATACGATTGTCAGACCGGGTGGATTGACTGAAGATCCGCCGAGAGGAGTGTCGGCGTGCGAATTGAACCAAGGCGATGATGTAAGCGGGCGCGTTTCGAGAGAAGACGTCGCGGCGGTGTGTGTCGAGTGTTTAAAAAGAGACGACGCGAAAAACGCGACGTTTGAACTCTATTACCGAGATACGGGAAAACCGATGGCGGAAGTATTCGCGTCGAACGCGAATAAAGAAACGGACGGCGAGCGGCAAATGGGGCCGAGAGGAAGAAGAGGCGAGACTTGGGACGAGTTATTCGCCGGTCTGGAAGCGGACGCGCCAGGCATTCCGCAAAAAGGCGAAGGTTTTTCTCTCTAAAATATTATTTCATAACCATAATTTATACGTTATTGCACGCCGTTCATCATTCATTCGCCTGGACTCAAGTAGATTCTGTGATTATACATATCCAGAACGAGTCTCTTTCTTCCAATCACGTCCATACCTATCGTCGCGAAAGGTTCGTTCTTCGCGCCCAGCATTTCGAATGCAGGTAAGTCTCCAACGCACGCGGCGCCTTTGTACGTCGATTCTAAATCGTGAGAAAGATCAGAATTACCTCCTTCGCCGAGTACTCTCAAATTAAACTTACCAATCGCCAGACCCATCTGCGCTCCCGTCACGTCATTCGAGATTATCCCGCTATTGTCCAAATCCGGCGAATCTTTCGTCACACCAGCTCTTTCCGACGCTTTCCAATTAATTACGGAAAACAACGAGCCCATATCAATAATCGCGTCAAATGGCGCGCAGTTATTTAAAGAAATAGGCGCCAATTGCAAACCGGTGTTGTGCGTTTTCAATTTAATTTTAATTAAATTGGACACATCGCACACGCCCGTAATCGCGCTCCCTTTTGGATGAAACGCGATAATCTCCTTATCGAAATCAAACTCAACTTCGAAGCGCTTGAGAAAATCCAAACCTAAAAGTCCACCGACGATGGGTGGTAGTCCAGAAGCTCGTAAATCCGTTACCACCGCGTCCAACTCTGGTATTTCAACCGCCCCTAACGAAGGATTCTTAATGACTACTTTTTGCCGGATCGTTTCCCCCATCGCCCCTAACCCTTTCAACGCGGCGCCGTCCTCGGCAAACTTCCCCATCATCTTCCTCAACTCCGGCGACACCAACGCGACGGTCGCGCCGCTGTCGATTAGAAAGTCGCAAAACCGTTCACCGTCCTCGTCCTCGGTTTTTACGTTGAGCGTGACCAAACAATAGCCGGCTCTCGGATTTCCGGGTACCCCGGCGACTCTTCGCAAAGGCACGCGCACAGAGTTTTGACTCTTTGCCATCCACGCTCGCGTCAACCGTTCGACTAAGTCTTCCTTATCGAAGCAATCGTTCGTTTTTTCACCCATCGCGCCGAGATATTGTTTGATAACTTTAGCTCTGAGTTTGTTCGCTCTCGATTTGGTTTCCGTTTTATATCGCTCTTCCTCCTCGTTGACTATTCTATCGTCGTCCTCGCCGTTATTGCTGCTATTGTTATTGCTGCTGTTACTGCTCGAAAAGGCGTTCTTTCCGTTTCTTTTCCTCCGATGAGAACTAATAGAACGTCTGTTATTACTCCGCGTCGTCCAATGTTCATCATCCCCTAACAACACCAACGAAGATACAAAGCTCGTCCTCCTCGCGGGGTGTACTCCTTGGCAAAATGCGCGTGGTGTCATCATCGCGTGCATGTTATATATATATATATATATCGTGGAATCTAATAATAAACTCTGTATTCTTTCCGTCTCTCTTTCTTTCTTTCTTTCTTTCGTGTGTGTTGTGTTTGCGCGCTAAATGTGTGTTGGTGAGGTAGGTAAATGTATTCTCCTTTTTGTCTCGTTTTCCAAGCGAAAAACACAAGAATTTTCAGAATTTTTCCTCACAAACCAATTGACCAACTTCTTCAAAAATGGCGCAAAATATCATCGCTAGACGCGTCTCGAGCGGATTCGCTTGCACGTCTTATTCGTCGCGTGGATATAATAATAATAATAATAAATGTGTATTATTGGCGAGATTCACGACCACCTTTTTTCCATCTAATTCTTCTTCTTCTTCTTTTGAAAGAAGAAAACTTGGGCGGCAACAACAGAACCAATTCGTGGTGGCGGCGAGGAGGGGATTCTTTGACGATGGTGAAAAGACTTCTTCTTCTTCTTCTTCGTCGTCGGTGGATGAGGAGGAAAGAGAAGCTCGGAAGGGTGAAAACTTCAAAAGCGTTCATTTCTTCGAGAACGGTGACGGCGCGGAGAGGAGTGCTGGTGAAAGTGGAAGCGGTGGCGAAGAAGGAGAAAAAGAAGGAGAAGGTGAAGGGGATGAGTATTCCGGAGTTCCGTTGCGAAGCACGATATCGCAAATAGACTTACAAAAAATGGAGCGATTAATCGATGAAATCGTGGATAATAAAGACAATCGGATGAGCAACAGAGGGAAATTTAGAGCGTTACCGGTGACGAATAAACATCGGAAACAGATCGAAGAGTTGGAGGCGTGCGTGTCGTTATCGGAGGCGGGGAAGAGGGCGAGAATATTGAGGAATCGGGCGAGTAAAGCGGCTTCGGAAGGTGGCCAGGCAGAAGCGGCCGCAGAATTGAACGTGAACCCGACGTTAAGGAAATACGTGTTGTATGGCGTCGTCCCAGAGGCACATAAAGATTTACTCGGGAGGACGAAGAAGAGGAATACGAAATTCATCGCCGACGCTTCGAAGAGGATCGAGGAAATGCCGAGCACGGAAGTGAAAAGAAAAGACGAAAACGGGATGGACGTGACCGTGGAAGTACCCGAAGTAGCTTTTTGTGGGCGCTCAAATGTCGGTAAATCGAGTTTGATTAACGCTATTACTTTATCGGCGGCGGCGAGGTCGAGCGATACGCCGGGGAAGACGAAAAGTTTAAACTTTTACGACATCGATTCGCGTTTACGGGTGGTCGATTTACCTGGATACGGCTTTGCTTTTGCCGATGAAAGCATGGTAGAAACCTGGAATCGCTTAATGGACGAGTACTTAACCACGAGACCGAATCTGAAATGCATATTCGTCGTCATCGATTCTCGACACGGACCGAAAAAATCCGATCGCGAGATGCTCTCCTACCTCTCCAAATACGGTAAAGTTCCAGTTCACGTCGTTTTAAACAAAACCGATATGGTTCGAACCGAAGAACTTTGCAAAAGAATGTTCCTGCTCGAACGAGAGTTGAAATTCATCAAACGCTCGAGTAACGTTTTGAAGTTGGCCAGCGCGAGCACAGGGGCTGGGTGCACCGCGCTCTTCTCCGAAGCTTTCCAATACGCGTTGCCCGACGCCGACATCTCTCGACGAAATAAAAGAGAAAAAGCGAGAGAACTTTTAGAAACGGAAGAAGGATCTGAAGAAGATGAAGGAAATACTATGACGAATAATAAAAGCGGCGGTGGTGGTGGTGGTAAAAAGTTTATGAAACAAGAACGAAGGGAATTCGTTATGGGCGGCGAATGGATTCCCGGAGAAGGTCCCGCGGCGGTCCCAACTTTTACCAAAGACAAGAAGAAGAAAGGAGGCGGTAAAAAAGGAAGTGGAGGTCCAAAAGGTCCTAAAATTCGCTTATAATAGTACGTACACCTGAGAGCAGACTTAGTAGTAAACGTTGTTGTGTGTGAAAATTATTTATATTGCGCGTTGTGATTACAATCAAGTATTTTTAGGTGATTTTGTTTTTCTCTCTTCTGTGTTGTCGCGTCATAAAAATTCTGACCATTTTACCGAAGAAGAAGAAACATCTTCTCTCTCTCTCTCTTTAGTTTCATCTCTCCATCGGAAGAGACGCGAAACGCGAGATAGAGAGAGAGAGAGAGAAGAGAGGTTTGTTTCAATCTCTCAATATCGCAAAAGAGGACTTAAGAAAAAGAAAAGAGGAAAGAATATGCGGTGTTGCGTTTGCTATTCCGACGAGACCGAGTTGGGGGATTGCGAGGTGATTGAATGCGCGAGTGGACACGTGACGTGCGCGGAATGCTTCAACGAGCACGTGAAAGTGGAAACCGCGAAAGGCGCCGGGTACGTTCGTTTCGTTTTTTTATGATTCATTATGTGTGGAAAACGTTTAGAAGAGAGAGAGAGAGAGAGAACGAAAGCTCGTTGTTCTCATCCATCATCAACGGGTGTCTCCTCTTCTCCTTTTTTTGTTCGTTCGACTGTCGTTTAAAAAAAAGATCTTTTTCGCGTGCTCACATTTGCAGCCTTCTTCTTCTTCTTCTTCTTCGCTCTTTGCGCGAAGTTTTGTATCGTCGCGCATAAACTGACGAGCCTAAAACTCTGCTTTTCCTTCACCCGCTCTCTTCCTCTCGGAAACGACAAATCAGGGAGCGAGAAAAACGAAACGGGAACATCATGTGTCCGATGTTCTCCGAGGCGGTGCCGAAGGAGCAACGGTGCCCGGCGAAAGCGTTTGACGATCGCGACGTTGCTCGGTTCTGCCAGGCGGAAACATTTAACGAATACAATAGGCAAAAATTAGCGCTGAAAGAGAAACAGATCGTAGAGCAAGTGGAGAAAGACTTCGAGGAGCGGTTGGCGAGGGAGAAAAAAAGGGCGATGGAGACGAGTTCGGCGGAGGAGAAGTTACGGTTGGCGAAGGAACACGTGATTGAGAAAGTTTTGACGTTGAGTTGTCCGAGGTGCGAACAAGCGTTCGTAGATTTTGACGGATGTTTTGCCTTAAGATGTGCGAGATGTCAGGCTGGGTTTTGCGCGTATTGTTTGGCGGATTGTGGTAGGGACGCGCACGCGCACATCGGCGGGTGCGAGTTAGGTAAGGAAGTCACAAAGTGGGCGCAGAAGAACAAGTCGACGGTAAACAACAGAGGTCATCCTCCAGGAACGTATGGAAGTCCCGCAGCGTTTGACGAGTCGCAACGACTGAGAAGATTGAGGGATTTGACGTCTTATTTCGAGCTCAAGGAGGAAAAGTTCGTGACGGAAGTGTTGGACGCGTTGGAGAAGGAGTTGAAAGATTTGAACCTTACTAAGAAGGATGTTCAAAAGTCGCTCGTTGCATTAAAGAAAAGCAGAAATAAGCCGCAGAAGAAAAAAGGTGGCAGAGCACGCGGTATGGAGGACGACATCCCTGCGGAACATGGCCATAATCCTTTAGATATTCTAGGTATGATGTTTGGTATCATGGACCACGCACCTGGGCGTCAACGTCAGCGAGAGCAGCAACGGATAGAAGAAGCACGCAGACGGCAAGCACTAGAAGAAGAACGAATGAAACAAAGGGAAGATAAGCAGAAAAGGCTAGGCAGAATTAACGACGCGTTTGGAGCGATGAAGAAAATTCGCGATTTGGAAGCAAAGTACCAGCGAGATAAAGACGCGGCGATAAAAGCATCCTTGGAAGATTTTCGCGAGAAAGGGCGACATGAACAACCGCAAATGAGGAATAACGACAATAACAAGAACAACGAAAAACCTGGCGAAGCAGTCGTGATTGATTTAGCATCGTCAGGGGAGAAACCGAATCCGAACGCCGGTAAGCTTAGAGCAGAAAGGCGAGCAAAGAGAGAACGCGAAGCGGCGGAAGCGAAGAGAAGGATAGAAGCCGCGACGAAAGACAACGTGATTGATTTGGATCTAATAGAATCGCAACAATCACCATCGCCACCGTCTTTATTCCGAGCGAAACCATCATCCGCAAATAGAAAGCGCGCCGCGTCGCCTGTGAATAACAGAAACAGCGCGAAAAAGAAACGCGTCGCGCAACAAAGTAACGACAGCCAGGAAGCAATCGTATTAGATTGAGGAGGTTGAGGAGGAACAACGACGACAGCGATACCCACCAGAAATCGTGGTATCACACTCGTCGTCATTTTGTAACAACAGCTGCAATTCACATCACATACACACGTATTATTTAAATCGTAGAGCGCTTGCTTTAGTAAAGGTAAAGAATAAATATAAACTTTTTGGCATAACTGCACGAGAGCAAAAGCGTATCAAACATTTTCAGTCTTGAACTCCCAGGCGTGGTTTAATAGAAACTCTGGGTTCTGCACGCCATCTCTCGTCGCTACACTCTTAGCGATAACCTCCCAACCCGCTAATTCGTCGATAAACTGATACCCAATCGTCGCGTCTACTTCTTGAGCCATGGCTTTTCCTCCCACCGAAGCGTGGATTTTCTTCGAAAAGTGCTTCTTCACTCTCGCTTCAACTTCCCCACCATCCTTTGTCGTCGCGTCTCCGGTCAACGTGATTCCATGTTTCCCCATCATCTTCCATTTCAACTGCCAATACCCGTCCGCGTCCACATCTTTCGTCTCTTCCATCATCGTGTGGTGCGATACTTTCTTCAACCGAAACTGTCCGTAGTCTTTATGCGTCGTCGTCGCCTCAAAGTCCACGTGATCTAACGACACCGAATCGTTCACAATAGTATATTTCCCAACAACGTGCACGTTGTCTATTTCCATCTCTTTTTCTAACGTCGGATTCCATTTTGTTTCTCGATTCAATTTAAACGCCGACGGCGTCGGTTGCACGACCAGCGTCGGACCGTTGTTCAAATTGAACAGTCGTTCCAAATCAAATTTCGCCTTTACCGATAAAATTTCCCTTCTGAACGGTTGCGAATTCAACTCTACTCTCACAGGTAACGCCGAGGACGTTTCCACCGTTATCTTCG
>JACLAA010003656.1_pt1 | contig 29096 bp, 15 predicted proteins | sample 8027891 | NCBI WGS metagenome assembly JACLAA01 (sample SAMN15724900, study PRJNA655200) | protist metagenome | isolation source: fluorescence activated cell sorting (FACS) single amplified genomes of... | place: Spain: Blaines Bay Microbial Observatory, Mediterranean Sea | collected 2016-01-19 | reverse complement strand
GTGTTGATTAGTTTGTAGTTTACGAGTTGGAAAATTCATTTTTGTTCTAGAAGTCAATCGTTCTTATGAATTTAAACCTCCATATCGAACGCGACGTCGTCCATACTATCCTCGCTGGTGTCATTAATCACTTTTTCTCCCTCTATCGGTCTCGCATTCGCATCGATGATTTCATGCATCGAAGGTCTCTTGTCCGAAGAAGAAGAAGAAGAAGAGGACACGGGAAAGGCACTTTCAGCTTTCTCCAACTTCTCCGGCTGCGCCATATCCTCCGCACTCTTCACCATCGCTTGCTTTGGCATTCTCGCCGCATATTTTAAATTCTTGGCCGCAATACCCGCGACAGATTGTTTCGTTTTACTTTTACTTCGTTTCTTTAACACGTCGACCATTAAACTCGCGTGTAAACCTTTTGTCGCGGCAATTGGCATGAGTTTTCCTTTCCCGGGATCTTGGCTCGAGTGTTTCGCCGCAATCGTTCGCGCTTCCGGAGTACGATGATATCGTCCATCCGCACCTAACTCCCACGCTAAGACACCATCCACGAGACAAGCATCGAGCATGTCTTGGATTTCGCACCTGATTCTCTCATCTTCGACTAACGTGACGACTTCGACGCGATGTAACAAATTTCTTCGCATCAAATCTGCGCTACCCATGTAAATCTTCGGATCCGCTTTCCCTGTCTGAAGCGCGTTTTCGAATCGAAAGCATCTGTGGTGTTCTAAGAATCGACCGATGATTGAGATCACGCGAATGTTTTCGGAAATGCCTGGGACGCCAGGGCGAATTCTACAAATGCCCCGAACGATCAAATTCACGCTCACGCCCGCCTGGCTCGCCCGATAAAACGCTTTACAAATCTCCGGGTCGTCTAAACCGTTCATTTTAGCCGTGATGGACGCTTTGTACCCTTTCTTTGCGGCGGTGATTTCGTTCTCGATTAAATCCACCATGCTAGATTGTAAGCTTTGCGGCGCAACCAGCAATCTGTTGAATTCTTTTTGGAAATGATGGCCCATTAAAAACTTGAACAAATTCACGGCGTCTTCGCCGTATTCTTCTTTGCACGTAAACATGCCGTAATCGGTATAAATACCCGCCGTGGACGGGTTATAGTTCCCAGTTCCTAAGTGAACGTACTTCACGAGCTTTTCTCCTTCTCTTCGTACGACTAAAGTTGCTTTACAGTGCGTTTTCACGCCTTTTACGCCGTACGCGACGTTACACCCGGCAGTTTCAAGTCGTTCCGCAAAACCCAAGTTTCGCTCTTCGTCGAATCGAGCTTTCAATTCAACCAACACGGCGACGTTTTTCCCGTTATCGCAAGCTTTAATCAAACTCGATATAATTGGCGAGTTCGATGAAGTTCTATACAACGTCGATTTAATGCTCAAAACATCCTTATCTCTTGCCGCGGCTTCGAAGAAAGCTTGCGTGGACGTCGCGAACGAATGGTACGGGTGGTGGACTAAAATATCTCCTTTTTTAATCTCGTCGAAAATATTACGTTTGCTCATCTCTTCCGCCTCGGAAGCCGACGAGGAAGGGACGTCGATACCAACCAATCTCGGGTGCGTTCTCGGAGACCAGTGGTCAAAAACTAAGGCGTCGTCCATTTCAAAACTCACGTCGATGGAATCTAAAACGCCGAATCCCAACGGCGCGGCGTGCGGCACCGAAGTCACGTCGAACGATCTCAACTCAAGAGATTTCATCAAACGGTCTTTCACGTGTTCAGGCATCGTGTCTTGCACTTCCAACCGAACGAACGATGCAAAACGTCTCGTTCGAACTTCGTCAGACATCATCTCTAACAAATCTTCCGCCTCCTCCTCGTTTCTTTCGACGTCCGCGTTTCTACACACTCGAAACGCGTGACACGCGCGAATGTTACATCCTTGAAACAACGTGTCCATGTTCGCCTCTAAAATTTGCTCTAAAGGCAAAAAAAGTTTACCTTTAGTTTCGTCCATAAACTCGCCAACGTCGATCCATCTGTCCACCACGGATGGAACAGAAACCACCGCGAATTTCTCGTTTGAGTACGCGTCTTCCAACTCCACTGCCAACGCTATGGACAAACTCGGTAAAAACGGAAACGGGTGGCACGGATCGATCGCTCTCGGATCTAAAATCGGTTCCACATAGTCGTGGTACCATTCGCGAACTTTCTGAACCGTTTCCTTGTCCATATCGTCGTGCGATAAAATCCTGATGTTATAATCCGCTAAACTCGGCGCTATTTGTTCGATGTACAACTCCGCCTGAATATCCGACATTTTTTCTACTTCCGCGCTGACGTATTCGAGCGTTTTCCTCGGCGACCATATGTTCTTACCTCTTTTCTTGACTAAGTTCCCAACCCCGACAGATTCTTGCCTCTTTAACGCCCCAACTCGCTTGGCGAAAAACTCGTCCAGGTTTCTCCCGCTAATCGCTAAAAACCGAAGTCGTTCGAACACCGGAATGTTCTCGTCCGCCGCGGCTGCCAGAACTCTCCAGTTAAACGCCAACCACGACATCTCCGGGTTAAATATCTTATCGTTCAGAGTAAAGGATTCAATGTCTTCGTCTTTAAACCGCTCCACGTCGGTTTCCGTGCCTTCCGGTATAAACGGTGGACACGTTTCCAATAAAACTTCCAGAGCGGCGTTTATTATGCTTTTGTATCCAGCGGTTTCTTGGTTATACTGCTCCAACTCGTCCGGAGATAAGCCGAGTTGTTCGAATTGCGTGTCTTTTTTTACCAACTTGGTTACCACTCCCGCCCCGTTTAGTTTCCCTCGTCGTTTTCCTCCGAGTTGATTATAATTGGTAACCCCGTTATTATTACTCGAAGAAGCAGCACATATTTTAGACGATGGTGATGTCCTTCGTTTTGAGAACAACGACGACGACGAGTGCACCACAAAATTCGGTCGTCGTTTATTACGTGAGTCATCATCATCATCTTCATCGCGGAGTAGTACTAACCGACGGCGACAAAATTGTTGTCGGGGTCGTAAAACTCGTCGTTGTTGCTGGGAACAACAAACAGAGGAAACAGAGGAAACAGAGGAGCCCGCTAAAACGATCATTCACTCTTTTACTCTTTTCTCTTCTTCTTAATATTGTTGTTCTGCGCGCGTTTCTCTTCTTCTCTATTTATTCCGTGATGAGATGTGCGTTTTTCGTGCAAAAAATATTCCTTTCTGCATGTGCAGCCGAAAATTTTTTTGCAGATTATTTTAAAGACCGACCCCCTCTTTTTTTTTCAATTTTTTACTCGCGTGTCAAATGGCAAACGATGAGTGATTTTTGTGCACAATAATCCTCCGATTGGACAAAAATTACGCGCGCACAAACAACAACAGAAAAGAATTGACTACTTTTAATAGTATTATATTGTAATACTTAAAAAGAATGCCGCCAAAGAAAGGAACGAAACGCAAAGCGGTTGCGGCGAGTAAAAAAGATGCGGATGCGGATGCGGCGGCGGCGGCGGCGGCGGACGTCGTCGTCGACGACGACGGCGGCGGCGAGAAGGAAGAAATCGAGATTCCAAAAGTAACGGATGGAATTGACGGCGAGAAGGACGAGGGTGGTGGTGACGGTGGTGACGAACAAGAACAACATCCAACAGAAGAAAAAAACGAAAAAGACCAGACGACAAAAACGGTAAAGAGACAGAAGAAGAGCAAATCGCCGTCGTCGAAAGAGGAGAAAGCGGTGGGCAACGACGAGAAAGATGGTGGTGAAGATAATAATTCTCCCAAAACGACGACGACTGCAACAAAGAAATTTTCAGAGGAAAAGAAGAAAGTTCGAACGCCGCCGCCGTTGGAGTATCCAACGCTCGAACAGATTCGAGGATTCGTTCCAGCCGTCACGTGCGATCACTTTGAGGCGAAATTTCGCGACGTCGAGGATCCGCAATACGATCAGAACCAACTTGAAGTATTCAACGCTTTGATAAAGTTTCCGGTCAAATCGCAGTTGCAATTCATCGAGGAGAGCGACTCGTTGGCTGCGCTCAGGAAGACGTTGGCGAGTCACAACGCAAAAGTGTGGTTGCATACGAAGAGCATGGTTGCAGCGGAGAAAGAACTGGACAAGTTACCGGAAAAAGTAAGCCAAGCGTTGAAAGCTTTGTACGATTCCAATCACATGAAAGAAGATGCGCTTGATTTTCGCGTTTTATCTTTCTTAGCGCAAATGAAGGAAGAGAGCGCACTTTTAGCCATCGAGGATTTGTCCAATCAAAACTTAGATGTGATTAAGAACGTATCCGCGTATTTCAAAGGCGTTTGCAGAAGAAGGAACGACGAGAACAAAGATGGAGTTCAGTTTGGATCGATGGGCGGCGGCGCCGGAGGGACTCAAGAACAAGGCCACGCGTACAATCCAGCGTTGCAGGATGTTCAAAACGCGCTCATGCGCGGTGTCATTACGCCCATGGTAGGTACGGCTATGGAGCGATTGTTCACGTCTAATCCGGGCGTTCAATTTGACGCCGCAGCGTGGGAAGAATTCACGCAACTCAACGAGATGATGGCGATGAATTGCATCGACGAGACGTTCATCGAGTTACAGAACGCGAGAGGCGGCGTGCGTAACCCGAACGGCTTGTTCGTCTCAAAAATTCGAAAGTTTCTCGGACAAATGCGGAACAATTTCGGTGGTGGTCATGGTGGTGGGCACTACGGAGGAGGTGGTGGAAATTTCGGTGGTCGAGGAGGAAGAGGGAACAATTTTAATAACTACAACAACAACAATAACTTCGGAGGAGGAAGAGGAGGTGGCGGCGGCTACGGCGGCCAAGGCGGTGGCGGCTACGGCGGCCAAGGCGTGGACGATCAAACGCTCAGAAGTACGCTCCCAGCGTACGCGAACAGAATAATCACTTGTATTGAGAAAGGCCGTTTCCAACGAAACGCCATCGACGAGCGCATGCTCTCCGCCTTGTCTCAAGTTCGCGACCCCTCGGCGATGGAAAAAATTGTCACGGAAATGGAAACCGCGAACGTGGACAACGTCCGAAACGTCGCCGGGTATTTCATGGGCATCATTAGAAAGAACAAAAATAGCAGTGGTGGTGGTTACGGAGGGCAGTTTCAATAAATACACATTTCTACTTTTGCTTTTACGTTCTCGTTTAAGAAGCACTTCTTCCTCGCTCTTTATGAGAGAGTATAAAAAACAAACCTTCCTCGTTGCTTTCATCAGAAATTTCTTCACTTGCAAAGAGAGAGAGAGAGAGAAAAGGGTAACGATGCGCCGAGCGTCTACCACCACCGCCTTGACCGCCGCTCGAAGAGCTCTTTTGAGCGCATGGAAGTCATCGCGCGCGGGCAAAAATTCTTCTTCTCTCGGGGATACAAAACTCGTCCTCGCGTCGTGTTGCTTCTGTTCTTCTTTTTCTTCGAGTCCGTCGTCGTTTCAACAAACTCTTCCCGAGAAAGTCTTCGAAGATGCTTCTTCGTCTTCGTTCGGCGGTGGCAACCAAAAGAGAGCGACGGACGCGATACACAGAAGCGAGGAGAAGCCGTCCTCTTCGGCGACAGCTGGAGCAGTCAGTCAGCTGGATTTCGCGACGCTCGTGAAACACCCGGAAGGCGCGGAGTCGCCGATGAAATTCTATGAGCGGTTAGCCGAAGAAGGCGTGTTGCAACGAGACGAGAAACAGGTGAAAGCGCTTTACGTGCTGGATAAGTTTTATCACAAAGTCATGGGGAAAGACGATAGTAATAATGATAGTAATAGCAGTAGTAGTAGTAGTAGTAGTAGTGATAACAGCAGCAGTCGCGGTACTAGCAACGAGGAGAATAAATCGTGGTTTCAAAAGCTCTGGGATCGAACGAACAAGTCAGACGCCTCGACGCTGGCGGGTGAAACGAGCGCGGGCGGGGTGTATTTATACGGCGGACCTGGGTGCGGTAAAACGTTCGTTTCCGATTTGTTCATGGCAACGTTACCAAAATCTTTCTCGAAACGCGTGCATTTCCACGCCTTCATGATGGAAACGCACGGAGAGTTGCACAGGTTAGCCCAGATGAAAAAGAAAACGGATAATGTTTCGAACGAAGATACCGTGAAGTGGTTCGCGGATTCCTTGGCGGCAAAAGTAGACGTGTTGTGTTTAGATGAGTTTCAAGTGACTGATGTCGCCGATGCAATGATCATTAGACGATTACTCGATAGATTGTGGGAGAATAACGTGCGAGTGGTGTGCACTTCGAACCGAGCGCCGGACGAGTTGTATAAAAACGGATTGAATCGGAAACAGTTTTTACCATGTATTGAAGGCATAAAAAGTCGAATGCAAGTGCACGATATGGACTCAGTGTTCGATTACCGGATGATTGGATCAGTTAACGTGCACGGGGTTTGGAAAATGATCGGGGAAAGTGATAAAACCGACGAAGAGGCTAAACAAATCGCGCACGATTGGTTGGAAGTGAAGACGCAAAACCTCGCCGGCGAACGGACGTTGAGGGAATTAGAGGTGGCAATTTCTGGTAGAAGTCTACGGATTAAACAAGCTGGGGGTGGCGTTGCGCGAATAGAGTTCGACGAGCTGTGTGACGCGAATTTAGGACCGTCGGATTACGTCGCTTTGTGTTCAACCTTTCACGCCATTGGAATTGAAAACATACCGAAATTGTCTTTAGACCGAGTCGATTTGATGCGCAGGTTCATCACGTTCATCGACTGCGCATACGAGCACAAAGTGAAGCTGATAATCACGGCCTATGCGAAACACCCTGACGATTTACTCGTGATAGCCGACGCAAAATCGTTTGAATGCGACACTCGAGACGAGTTCTTTGCCTGGGATCGCGCGAAATCTCGTCTCAACGAAATGCAAACGGACGAGTACACGAAATCCAGTTGGAAGCCAAAAACCTCAAAATGGCTTTTAGAACAATCTTTTTCTCTTCGAGAGAAAATCAACGTCAACGTTCTGCGAGGATTATGGCAACGCTACGACAAAACCAAAAACGGAGTCTTGGACGAATCCGAATTGGCGTATTTACTCGCCGATTTGAACGAGCTCAAAGTCGGCCATCGAAACGTCTCCAAAGACCAACTGGACCATTCCTTGAGAGAACTCACCCGAAGGCGATGCGGAAGTCGAGGCGATGGATTTGTCACTTTCGACGATTTCGTAGAATACGGAAGGAAAGGCTTCGATAAGATCGAACTCCCGCCCGAGGATCTCGAAAAAATTCGGTGCGCGGAAGGCGACCTGATACCGTCGCTTTAAAAATAATAATTAAAATAGTGCACGAGTCGGTCGACTTCAAAAAAGGTTTTTTAAAAAGAATTGGTCGACTTCAAAAAAAAAGACCAACCAAATGCGTGTTGGGCAAATTTCAAAGACCACATAAGTATCACACTCCCCAACTTAATACTAAAATGTCTTCGTCTCAAACGCTCATAACGAAGAAGAAGACGAAGAGGAAAAAATTGGACGCTTTTACGGTGTTCACCTTTCTCGCCTTTTACTTCAAGTCCGATTTCGCGTTCTTCGTCGTCGCGTTTCTCATAAAGTACCTGCTTTTTTTCATCCCGAAAAGGAAAACGACATTTTTTAATCGAGGATGGGGAAACTTTGAACTGGTGAAACAAATGCGAGCGTCGGTGGTGAAATCAGTCTCCAGTGGACGCGGGTTTGTGAACGACGCGATGGTCGTCCAGTGGGACCCGTTCGGAGAAATCGTTCAAACCGAGGTGGACGGTTGGAACGTCGTGGAATGTGCAGATATCGATTCCACAGAGAATTCGACATTTTTGTCGAAGATTTTGCCAAAACACAAACGTGTGGGCTCAAGAAGAACATCCGAAGGAAAAGATGAAAAAAAAACAAAAACACAAACAACGAAAACACCCAAAAGTGGTGGACGAAAAAGGGAGAACTCTCTACAAGAAGAAGAAGAAGAAAAAAGAACAACGACGCACACCATCAACTGCGACACCGGGATTTTTAAAATCAAAGAAGTCGCTTCGCTGTGCAAGAAATCCAGAAACTTATCCGCTTTACAAAGTGGGGAGATACTGAGAGTGTGGAAATCGTCCTCGTCTCGGAGATTGGACGATAGGAAAGTGAAACGGGTCGCTATCGTGTTACCGTTTACGGGCGATACGACGTTCGCGTTTCGAAGACGCACGGCGGAGAATTTGCTGACGGCGCATTATAAAGAGAACGATGCGATGGAAGATGAAGCAATGGTCGTTTTAATTCCCGAGTTTCCGTTTTATGGGAAACGGAGAGTGGTTGGGCAACCCACTCATGTTATTAGCACCGTGAGCGAGTACATTTTAATGCACTTGATTGGATTGAGAGAGGCGTGTGGATTAATCGAATGGGCCAGAGATACCTACGGCGACGAAGTTTCCATCGCAATCGGTGGTTGCTCTATGGGCGGTTACATTGCAGCGAACGCAGGTATTCTTACCTCTCGCGGCTTTCATGGGGACGAGAATACGAACACGAAGAAGAAGGTAGGGAACAACGCGAACAAAAAGTTGGGCGTGGTGAGCGTGTGTTCGTGGCACAACTTTGAAAAATCATTCGCTCCAAACTCGTATTTGTATTTAAGATTAGATCGAGAGCAGCTCTTGATTAAGGATAGTTACGTGGAAAACATGATCTCAGAGATCGTGTTATCCTCGGAAAGCGAAGCGTCAAGTTCTTCCGATGAACTTTCTGGCGAGAAAAGACAATCATCTCGACGCGTCTTTGGAGAATCAAACGTAACCTCGGCGCCGGAATCACCTCGCTCGATCAAGAGCAAGAGCACGTCGACGTCATCCAGTTTGTCCAAGGATGACAGCATATTCGAAAACCTAGACTGGAAAGCCGTTCTGAATCGAACGTTGCAACGATTAGTTGGCATCGAGCGTTTGATGAAAGCGAGCGGAGGCGCGGGAATTTTTGAGCACAAGTTGGACGCAATGGTGGCTCACTTCGCCAAAAGAGATAAATTAATCACGTCTGATTACGATGAAGTTGGTGCAATTATGAGCCGGTGTACCGCGTTAACGAAACTAGACGGTGTTGCTTTCACGTACGATTCCGGTGATCATTTGAAAAACGTGATCAACTCAAAAGCCGCCATCGTGCCCGCTTTCCTCGAGGCGTTCAAGCGCATGGAATCGTCGAGATGATATGTACTATGCGTGCATACATGTATATTTTTTCTGTATTTATTATTTTTTGCTCAATGACGATACGATTCAGCTCTACGTGAATATACGTCGGACCCTCGGGGTGTGAGGAGGGCGAGATCATGGTAGATGTATACATTTCTATTTTGTTGTGTTGTTAAAAAACTTTTCATGCCTATTTGTTGAGTACCTTGAGAAAATGCGCGTGACGAATGCTCGTCGCCCCTATATCTTCTCTCAACGCGGCCATCGCCGCTTCTCTCACTATTCCTCTTAAATCTGCGCCAGTTTTCCCCTCAGTTCGCTCGGAGACATCTTCGAGATTTACGTCTTCGGCTAAAGAAACCGCTCTGGCGTGGACGTGTAACGCCTCGAGGCGTTCCTCCGGTGTCTTTAAAGCTCCAACTTCTAAAATTAAATCAAATCTACCCGGTCTCGTTAGTGCTGGGTCTAAAGCATCTAGTCGATTCGTCGTTGCTATGACTAGAACTGATGATGATGATGACGACGACGAAGGAGAATTGGTGCTCATATTACTAGTACTACTGTTAATACTGCTCAAGCCGTCCATTTCCGTGAGTAAGGCTGAGAGTACTCGAGCTGCTGAATCGTGAGAACCGGCACTGGAAGATCCTTCTCCTCCTCCTCGAGATCCGGACATGCCATCAATTTCATCTAGAATAAGCACCGCGGGTGAGGCTTTTCGAGCCTTTAAAAACGCGTCCGTGAGTATTTTTTCACCTTCGCCCAAGTACATCGAAAAAACATCTGCGGAAGAAAGCGAGAACACGGTTGCACCGGAAGCAGTGGCTGCCGCTCGCGCTAACGTCGTTTTCCCACCACCCGGTGGACCGTGTAATAAAATGCCTCTTGCTGGTTGAATGCCTAATCGTTCAAAACTGTTTTTCTTTTTCAAAGGCCATTCGATGGCGCGCACTAAGCGTTTCTTCACTTCGAACAATCCTCCGACATCGTCCCAGCTCGTTTTAGCGACATCAGCGACCGAAGCAACGTTTCGGATTACTGTCGCCCGAACTTTCGACGCCGCTTCGACAAAATCACTCGAACGCACTTTGACATCATTATTGTCGTTTTGGGTATTCAGTGCACACCGCTTCACCGCAACCATAGCAGCTTCTCGGCAGAGACTTTGTAAATCGGCACCCGAGTAGCCTTTCGAGTTTTTCGCGACCGTATCAATGTCGCGCTCAAAGTCGAAGTTGTTTTCAGTATCATCTATTGGCACGTTCCGCAAATGCACCCTCAAAATCAGTGATCTCTCGCTCGTATTCGGTAATGATGTTTCGATTTCCCGATCAAATCGTCCCGGTCTTCGCAACGCTGGATCGATGGTATTTGGGCGTGTTGTCGTCGCAACGACAACCGGGGACTGCCCCCATTGCTTTGTGCCATCCATGAGCGTTAAAAGTTGTGCAACTACCCTGTTTTGATGCTGTGAAGAATTCTTTGTTCGTCTCGGTGCAACTGCGTCTATATCATCCATCAGAATAATCGATCTTTTGTTCCCTCCCGCGCTACTGCCACAAAATTCTCTCGCTTTCTGAAAGATGTTCCGAACGTTTCTCTCCGCGTCGCCGGCGTATGCGCCATTATTGTATACATCACCTGCGCTCATAGAAAATATCCGAACATCAATTCCTATTTCACTACATGCTTCCCTGCACGCGGCACGAACTGCCGACGTCTTACCAGTCCCGGGAGGACCGTGGATTAAAACGCCGCTTGGGAAAGACGCGCCGATCGAGGCTGCAATCCCCTCGTACTGTTTAGGCCACGCGATTGCCTCTCTCAGCGCACCGAGAAGTTCATCGCACGCCACGAGTTCGTCGTCCGCGCTCCACGAAGATGAAGTAGAAGAAGTAGACGCACCCCCTAAACGCCTGACGCTTGTTCCGTCGCCATCCACAAGATCGATAATCGTCCGGTGCGTTATTCGATAGCACTGCTCCTCGCTCGACGAAGACGGCTCACACTCTCGCACTCTCAAAACCAAACTCTCCTCCGTTTCTCCAAACATCAACGTGCACTTCCCCGAGACTACTCTGTGCGCCAACGCTCTTCTCACCTCTTCCGTTCGTCTCGTCGTACCGTCCTTCTTTGCTCTGCCATTCATAACTTCCACGCTTACGCGCGAGCAGTTCACCACCGCCGAAGGAGAAGCAGACATCATCGTTTGCACTTCAATCGTACACCGATCGTCCTCGCGCTTCTCGCTCCTCTTCTTCTGTCTCTGTCGCAACGCGTTTAACGTTTCCTTCGCGTCTGTGAAAAAATGTTCCTCTTTCGACGATTCGTCTTCTTTGGAGTGATTTTGCAGAAAGACGAAAACGCCGCCGTCCAAGACTGCTTCTTCATCCGCGTCGTCGTCGTCGTCGTCGTCGTCGTCTATTCTTCTTCTCGCTAACCCGGATTGCTTCACGGGCGTGTCAAGCGCACCACCGTCTTGCCGCCATCCTTGTTCGCGTTTTGGATGTGCCATCGCGAGGAGCGATGTCCTCGAAGAGTTTTCAGCAACAATCGACACGCGAACGAATTCGCCGCATTGCGCGTGCAATCTGTGCAAGTCGGAGGCATTCAAAAAGATTCGAGTCGAAGCCGTCGAAGAGGGAGAAGAAGGAAGGAGTCGCAGGGAAGAGAAGGAGACGCTGCTGGAATGTGTGCGCTCTTCATCCGTATTCTCTTTTGTCGGGGACATTTTATAGTATCGTCGTCATATTATCACACGTAGCGGAGTTTTAGACAATAAAAATGAAGTTTTGAAGAAGCACAACTTGAATTAAAAACGATATAAATATACAAACGTCGTCGTGCGCGGATCATCATCAGCATCATCATCATCGAGAACTTCGAGTTTCGATTTCGCGTCTAAACTCCAAAGCGATTTCGTCGATTAACTCGTCGCTTTTTTGTCGAATAGCTTCTTTCTCGCGTTGGACTTCCAATCTCGATTGGAGCCTCTCTTCCTCTACTTTTCGCAACAATTCTTCTTTTTCCTTGGCGAAACTCGCTCGGGCGGAGGATAAAGCATCGTTGACGTCTTTGTTCGATTGTAGTTTCATTTCGGAGACGGTTTGAAAGTTTTTACGCTCAAACTCTTTCGCCTTCGCTTCGGCGGCGTCGACTTTTAACTTCATGGCTGCTTCTCGTTGCTTGAAGTCTTCTTCGAGCGCAGCGAGTTTCGCGTCGAGCTCGAGTTTGTTCCGGGCCAACACTTCTTCCTCTCTCTTTTGCGCCGCGACTCCGTTGGTGTCTCGTTCTTTCGCGAGCGCCTCTTTCGACGCCTTCAAATCTTTCTCCAGTTGTTCCAATCGCTCGCTGTCTTCGTTTTCCAACGCGAGCTTCAACGCAATTTCCGCGTCTTTACGCGCTCTCTCAAACTCTTCTTGGCTTTCTTTCAGTTGTTGAGATAAAGCGTCGATTTTTTGCTTCACCTCCAGCGCCGTTTGCTTTTCCTTCTCGACAAAGTCCTTCTTCATCGCGTCTTCTTTGGCGATGTATTCTTTCTTGAAGAACGCGAACGAGTGCTTGGCAATTTCAGCATCCTTCTTAATCTCTTCAATCTTATTCTCGTAGAATTGCTTCACTTCCATGTTGTCCGAGTTGGCGTCTTTTTGCCCGGAGAAAGAAGGAAGAGACGGTGCCGATGCCGACTTGGCGGAGATAGTGCTATTTGCGACAGCGGAAGACGCCTTGTACATCTCGTTCTCCATGAGACGTTTAAAAGCGTTTCGCTCGGCTTTTGCATATTTCACCTGCGCGACGACGGCTTCAATCTTGGCGTCATTCTCTTTCATGAGTTGCGCAACCATTTCAATTTCTTCGTTTTCGAAAAACTTGCTCACTTTGTTCAACAGAACGTCGTTCTCGCGGCGAATAGTTTGCAGTTTCGAGTCAACGATGGCGGAAATCTTAGCATCGTCGAGATCCTTTTGTCTGCTCAAAAGACGTTTCGATTCTTTCTCTGCTTTTCTCTCGGCAGCTTTTTTGGCTTTGATTTCAGCAGCAATTCGTATCGCTTCTTTATCGGCCGCGAATTTTTCTTCATCTTTGAATCCCGTGTTGACGAGCGCGTTCGCGGTTGATCCAATGGCGCGCGCTGCTCCGCTAATTGCTTCGAAAGGTTTGAGATCGTATTGCTTCATAATAATGCGAGCTAAAAACGAAAATGTCACGAGGAAAAACACGTTTCGCAACGTGTAATCGATGGTGCCGTCGCCTCGGATGATGGCAAGAAATTGTCCCGGAGCTACATCATCGCCTGGTATCATGCTCGCCGCGCGTTTCTTAGCACGGGAAAGCTCTCCGATCGATTGATTAATCGATGCCACTTTTGCTTTCTTTTTTGCAGCTGCGGCTTTTTGTGCAGCTTTCTTCTCTTTTTTCGTCATGGGCATAGCCGGAGGTTGGGTCGAGCGCGAAATATGCGCCAACTTCTTCACCGACGACGTTGCCGCTTGGACCGGTTTTCTCACAACTGGCGGTGCATTTTGATAGCAAATGATACACGTTGCAACGGATAAGGCGATCGCTAAAAACTTTTCCTCGTTGTCCATGCGAGTCCACATGTTCGGAGGCCCGGGCAAATCAAATCTCGCGTCCACGCGCTTCCATGCTTTTTTAATCTGCGCAGTCTGCTCTCTGCTCACGGATTCAGCTATGATGCTAGAAGATGATTGCGTGACTGGTTTTGATTTATACGCGATACCAGAGGTAGAGACTATCGTGTTGTTCTCGCCGATTTTCTGACCCCACTCTTTCGATGTGACGTTTGGCGAGGACGAGGAGGAGGAGGAGGAGGAGGAGGTCGGAGGAACGACTAACACGTCCCAAACGGCGTCAACGGCGTATGCAAACGAAGCATAACCAGCCGAGGAGTAAAACGACGTCTTTCCAACTCGCCCGGAGTGGTCACCTCGCGTTTCTTCTCCGTGATTATCATGATCATTATCATGGTCGTGGTCGTGGTCGTGGTCGTCTTCCATTTCAACGTCTTCCTCTCCAACCCAGGAAAATCCAGCGTATCCAGGCGCGGAATAAAACGACGCCATGCCAGACATGCCTCCATTCTTACCTTGAATCGATAAGTTTGGTTTGCTTGCTTCGCCTCTTTTCGCTCTGAACTCCTCCGCGATGGCGTTCAACCGAGCGTACAAGTCGCCTTCTTCGTCCTTCTCCTCGCGCGTAACTTCCGTCAAAGACGACGCAGAAGCAGTCGATTTCAGGACTTCTTCTTGCTTTTTGCGGTGTTCGCGAATGATCGCGTCCAATCGCCCTTGCATATCGCCTTCCTTCTCTGGTTCCTTTTTGGCGACTGCCGCGGAAGGTCCTTTTTCCTCCTCCTCTCGTAACTTTTTCATCGCTTCCTCCGCGTACGCGTCGCAATACTCTTGCGATCTCTTCGCCGACGCTTGAATCGCCGCGTTTATCATCGTTTCCGTGATGTTTTCCTTCGTCGCCGATGATGACGAAAAACTCGTCGTCTTTTTTCTTTGCTCGCGAAAGGACATCGTGATTGCGTTTAAGCGCGCGTTTAAATCTTCTTCTGATGATGATGATTGAACAACAAAATCTCCCCCTTTTGCGGTTGCTTTTGAACTCTGCGCGTTTGCTCTTCCTACGCCTTTACCACCGCCATACGAAAAGCAATACACCGACGATCCGTCTTCGCATATGATCTCCGTGCACTCGTTTGGCCACTGTTGTCGATAATACATTTTCGTGGGTTCCTTCGATGTCTTTTCTGGTCCCAAAGAATACACGATGTTCGCGTTCTCCCCGACGTTTCGTCTCGAGTTCCTCGCGCGCACGGATTTTCTTTTATTATTCGTATTAGAATCATCATCATCATCGATATCGTTTTGTCGACGCGCCGGGTTCGCAAAATCAGCAGATCTCGCTCTTCTTCCTCCTCCTCGAGTCGTCGTCTGCGACGTACTACTCCTCATCATCGCCGGGGCTTTGCACGAGGAGGACGTCTCCATCATAGATATCAATTTTTTTGTTGTCTGAAGTGTGTGGTGTGAAGAAAACAGAGAGAGAGAGTGAGAGAGAGAGCGAGAGAAAATAATTAATACTGATGCGAGGAGAAGAGTCTGTCGTTTTGTCTCAGGAAAGACAGAGAGTGCTCACAAGAGGAGGAAAGGCAACAAAACCAAAAAAAAGAGAATAAAATGACGTAATGAAGCGCACAATTTATACTCGACCACACACACACACACACACACACACACACGCAAAGGTTATAGTATTCATCACGAACACGCGACATACATACATAAGAAGAAGAAGAAGAAAACTTTGAAAAATAGTTATTACGAATGGGGATCATTAAAGCGCAATCGTTCGACGAACCGTCCGTTTTGAAGCAAATGCCTTCCGCGGAAGATCCAAAAGTGAACGCCAAAGTGGTTGACTTTGGGACGTGTCAATGTATGAAAATCGAAGTGACGAAAGGCGTGGATTGGAAAAGCTGCATGGGAATCCTCCCGGGCGCGCCGGCCACGTGCCAAACCAGACACGTGGGTATTTGCGTGAAAGGCGAATTGAACGTCGTCATGGACGATGGGACGAAGTTTGACATAAAAGAAGGCGACTCTTACTTGATTGAACCGGGACACATTTTCACGGAAACGAAATCGGACGTGGAAGCGTTTGAAATCGTCTCGAAAGTCGAAGGCGCCGCTTCGGCCGGAGGCGCGTCCACGTACATGATCGGCGACACTTCCGAAGAAGCGAAGGAAAACAACGCGTCGTTCGACGTGAAACGGTTCGACGACCCGAACGTCACGACCAAAGAGATGAAAAACGGGAAAGCGTGCGTGTGCTTTCTCGGTAACAAACAAGCGAAAGGCATGGTGTGTTACCTTCAGCCTGGATGGACCTGGGCCACTGGGGCGAAAGCGTTGTTACCGGAAGATAAACAACATCTCACCGCGTGTCCCGCCAGGCACGTCGGCTTTATTAAATCCGGTACGTTTGGAATGACCGACGTCGAAACCGGAACGGAAACCGTCGCCAAGGCGGGTATGTGCTACTTGTGCGAAGCAGGGCACGAAGCTCGCGTCATCGGTGACGAACCGGTGGAATTCATCGAGTTTGAAAGCGTCGGGCCTTTTTAATTTTGTATTATTTGTGTCTGTTGTCTTCTTCTCTGTATATAATAGTCGATGTTTGTGATATAAATTTGTATATAAAAGCTTGTCTCTGTCTCTCTTGTGTTTTTGTGAGATCTGGCCTCTCAGATATTTTTTTTTTAGCTCGCGAGAAAGAAACAAAAAATTTCCTCCTAAAACGACGAACGACTTCTTCATAATAATTAAAGCGCAAACACAAAGAGCGGCGATCTTTTTATCGTTAAGAAGAAAACTACTTTACTGTCGCATTTATACACACATCCAAACGACGCGATGATGAATTCTTCTCGTCCTGTTTCTGTCCACAGTGGATTGTCCTCCTCCTCCTCGCAAAAAAGATCTTCTTCTTTGTCTTCTTCTTCCTCGACGATGACGAGTAGTGGAAAAAAGAAATCTGTGTTGGCGGCGATTAAAATTGGAAGACATCCAACTTCCCATCGCCGCGCTTCTCTGTTTTCATCAATCTCCCCGAAGGCTGGCATGACCATGTACGACAAAATTGTCCGCGATCACACGATTGCCACGGAAGATAACGGGACAAAGTTAGTGTTCATCGACAGACACATGGTGCACGAAGTCACGTCGCCGCAAGCGTTCGAGGCTTTGCGTTTAGCCGGGAGAAACGTGAGAAGACCGGACAACACGTTGGCGACGGTGGATCACAACGTCCCGACTTCGGACCGATCGAAGTTTGAAAGCGTGGAAACGTTCATCACGGAGATGGAATCGAGAGTGCAAGTGGTGCAGATGGAGGAGAACGTGAAGGACTTTGGCATCACGTATTTCGGGATGGAAGACAAGAGACAAGGAATCGTGCACATCATCGGGCCGGAACAAGGCTTTACGTTGCCGGGGACCACAGTCGTGTGCGGGGATTCCCACACGGCCACGCACGGTGCGTTTGGTGCGTTAGCGTTTGGTATCGGGACGAGTGAAGTCGAACACGTGTTGGCCACGCAAACGTTGTTGCAAAAGCCGAGCATGAATATGAACGTGAGAATCGACGGCAAGTTGATGGATGGCGTCACCTCCAAAGATTTGATCTTGCACGTGATTGGAAAGATTGGTACCGCCGGGGGTAACGGGTCTGTCATCGAGTTTTCTGGCGAAGCCATTCGTGAGTTGTCCATGGAAGCGAGAATGAGTATTTGCAACATGGCGATTGAAGCTGGCGCGAGAGCCGGAATGATCGCGCCGGATGAGATCACCTACGAATACTTGAAAGGCAGACCGATGGCGCCGAGTGGTGAGACTTGGGAGAAGGCGGTGGCGTACTGGAAAACGTTAGGTACCGATGCGGATGCCAAGTTTGATAAGGTTGTGGTTATTGACGCGAAGGATATTGAACCGACCGTCACGTGGGGAACGTCGCCGCAAGATACCGTCGGCATTTCCGGCGTCGTGCCAAACCCGGACGATTTTGACGAATCCAGGGCGAACGCGATGCGAAGATCGTTGGAATACATGGGTTTGACTCCAGGGACAAAAATGAAGGACGTTGCGGTTGACAAGGTGTTCGTCGGATCGTGCACGAACGGGAGAATTGAAGACCTCAGAGCCGTGGCCGCCGTGGCCAAAGGCAAGAAAGTTGCCAGTTCCGTGTACGCCATGGTGGTCCCGGGTTCGGGTATCGTCAAAGACCAAGCCGAAGCAGAGGGTTTGCACACCGTCCTGATTGAAGCCGGTTTTGATTGGAGAGAACCGGGGTGCTCCATGTGCCTCGCCATGAACCCGGATAAGTTGTTGCCGGGTGAACGATGCGCTTCGACTTCAAACAGAAACTTTGAAGGTCGTCAAGGGAACGGCGGCCGAACGCACTTGGTGTCGCCAGCCATGGCTGCTGCCGCGGCCATTACTGGTAAGTTGTGCGATGTCAGAGAAATCGGTTCTGGTGCCGGTTTGACTGGCGACGACGTCCCGAAGAAAGTCGACAAGGACTTTTTGACAAACCAATCCATCGTGCCGCCGCGACCGAGAGTGGACCAAGCGAAATCTGGCAGCGGTAGTAGTGGTATGCCGACGTTTACGACGCTCAAAGGTAAAGCCGCTGCGATGGACTTGCAAAACATCGACACGGACATGATTATCCCGAAGCAGTTTTTGAAAACCATCAAACGAACCGGATTGGGCGTTGGCGCGTTTTACGAAATGCGATTTAACGCCGACGGCTCGGAAAAACCGGACTTCGTCTTGAACAAACCAGAATGGAAAGGAACCTCGATCTTAGTTGCCGGCGATAACTTTGGTTGCGGCAGTTCCCGAGAGCACGCGCCGTGGGCCATCAACGATTTGGGAATCAGGTGCATTATCTCCACCTCCTTCGCGGACATCTTTTTCAACAACTGCTTCAAGAACTCCATGTTGCCGATTGTTTTGGACGAACCGACGGTGAGAACGTTGATGCAAGACGCCGACGAGATGAAAGAGCTAGAAGTCGATCTCGCGGCGCAAACCATCACGAGAGCGGATGGTTCTAAGATTTCCTTTCAAGTTGACGAGTTCCGCAAGCACTGCTTGTTGAATGGCTTGGACGACGTTGGATTGACGATGTTGAAGAACGACCAAATCGACAAGTTCGAAATCGAACGATCGCAGAAGTACCCGTGGCTGGACGGTGCGAGGGAAATGGCTGCGCGTTAAAAAGCGATTGTTATATTAATACGCTAACACTCTCTATATATTGCTATCATCTTTAATTCATACCTATAACTTTTTGCAAAAGCGACTAAATATTGTACACACGTATTTACTAAAGGATGCAAGAAGGCGAGCTTCATCCCCGTCTTCGTACTTTGTCGCCCACGGCACGTCTCGCACTTTGATTTCGTCTGCCTTATTATTATTATTTATCGCAAACTCTATTTCCTCCGTGACGATTTCGTTTCGAACGTCGTCGTCGGAGCATTTGAGGAGCACATGCGCCAACACCGTTTTACGATGGTGCCATAGCGTTTCCCGTCCGCGAAACGCCGCAATCTTTTCGCGCACGAAACGGAATTCGTTAACGATCACTTCATCGAAGAATCTCTTCTTCACTGCATCGTAGTGAAGTAGTCGATCGTAAACTGAGCGAATTACTGCGCGTCGAAAATGCCACGCGCTCGGATCGGAGGAAGAAATGTTTGTTTTTGATTCTCGCAAGACGCTCTTCGCCCGTTCCAAGAGCTCATCCGGTTCGTTCACGTTTTGCTTCACATGGACGAGCTCAAAGACGAACAACTTGTGCGACCACGCGGCGTAATTGCTCAGCTTCCGTCGACACGTTTGTTCGCACGCGAGAGTTTCTCGTTCGTATACATTATTTAATAACAATAATGATAACATCGTCGTATCCCTTCGCGCGTTTCTTGGTATTAGGTGATTCCTTCTCTCCGCGCCGCCGCCGTGAAAACAACACGTCATAATCACCCACCTTCTGTGCGCAAACGCCGCCGTGGACTTTGGAAACTTTGTTTGTACGAACGTGGCAAACATCATTTCTCGTTCCATCTCTTTCATCCTATTCTTCTCTTGATCATCACTCGTCGTGTCACCGTCCTTTTCCAACGCTTCCAAGACTCTTCTTTTTCTCACGTTCCAACCGGATAAACTGTCGCCAGTGAGCACGCATAAAAGTACTTTCAAATCATCATCCAAGAAGGCATCATCGTCATTCTTTTCGTCCTTTTTCCTCCTCAACTGAGAATACACGTAGTTTAATACGGGCACTATAACGTGCGCGTTAATCGCCAGTTTATGTTCTCGGACGCAAAACGAGCGATAAAACAACTTTAACCGCTTTCGGTCGTTTTCGTCTTCTTCATCGTCGGCAAACTTTTCCCCTAACAACTCTCTCAAATGCTTCCACGGAGGCACAAACGCCAGCTCGTTTAAAGAGAAATCCGAGGAGATGATTCTGAGTAACTCTGACGCGAGTTCTTTGCCATCAAAATCATTCTTGTCGTCGTCTTTTCCTCCTACTCCTTCTTCTTCTTCTTCTTCTTTGTCTTCTTCGCCTTGTTGTTGTCCCATCATCATCTTAACATCATCAAATTTCTCTTCTTCAAGAATTTTTCTCAAGAAACAAATTTTAAATTATTTTTATGTGTCAAATTGCAAGACAGAAGAAAATATCTTTCACTTTTTCTCATCATCACACAGTTCCCAAAAACGACCAAAAAATTCTCTTCTTCGATCTCTCATCACATTTCGCCAGAATTGTATTCGTGTTCTCTCTCTGACTACACTCATCACAAAAGAGAGCACACAAATAGTAATTAATCATCAAGGATGATGACGACTTACACGAGATCATCCTCTCTCTCGTTCCTCATTTTCGCCCTTTTCACCTTTACCTTTTCCCCGAGCTCTTTCAAAGGAGTGAACGCTTCCGCGTTCCTCGCGACGGACAAAAATTTCGACTCCGCGGTTTTAGGATCGAACAAGAACGTCTTCGTGAAATTTCTCGCGCCTTGGTGAGGCCACTGTAAGAGCATGAAACCCGCGTGGGACAAGCTCGGCAGTAAATACAAAGATCACGCGTCGGTGATGATCGTGGACGTGGATTGCACCGCGGATGGCGCGCAAACGTGTCAGAAAATGGGCGTGCAAGGGTACCCGACGATTAAATACTTCCTCGCAGGGGACAAGAAAGGGAAGGATTATCAACAAGGGAGAGATTTCGACGCAATGCTCGCGTTTACGAAGAAAACCTTAGACGTGGAGAAGTGCGACGTGAAGACGAAGAAAGCGTGCAAACCGAACGAAATCGCGTTGATTGAGAAATTCGACGGGAAGACTTCCGCGGACATCGCGGAAGAATTGAAGAAACGATCGGAGGAGTTGAAGACGATAAAGTCAGACATGAAGGCGGCGAAGCTGGAACACAACACCAAGGTCGCGACGTGGAAGAAAAGAGAGGCGGCATTGAATAAAGGGGAGGCTATTTTGAAGCAGTTGGAGCAGTTGAGGAAGAAAGACGAGTTGTAATCGTCGCTCTTTCTTATAAAGGCAAAGTTTCCGAACAATGATGTTTAACATAAATAGTGTGTTCTTAAAATCTTCTGCGACGAGAGGAGGCGGAACCAACCAATTTTTTTCTTAACGATATTAAAACAAAGAGAGAGATAGAAATCCAGTAGATGCAAATTAGTGATATCATATTCCAAGAAAGTCACACTGCGTGATTGTGGATTGATTGAAGCGTGTCGAAAGAGATTTTATCCGGGTGGTTTTAATTGGGAAAAAAATGTTGGGGGGGACGCGTAACGAGGAGAGGAGGAACAAGAAATAATAAGGAAGCACTTAGCGTGCCAATTCATTCAATTCAAGATTCAAGATAATATTTGTGATTATTTTTAAAAGCCAAACTCTTCTATGATGTTTTGTTGTTGTTTTTGTTTCTTCGCAGTACTGTAGCAGTTGTGTGTTGATCGTTCATCGTTTTATCTCTAAAGCTCGTCCTCGTCGTCGTCGCTCGCTTCGGTGATGTCGTAGATTTTTCGCACAATCTTTTGACCGTTGGCGAGGCACAAGCCGTGTCTATCCGCGGTGACTAAAATCGTATCGTCTTCGTTGAATTTGCCCTTCAAGATTTCCGTGGACAAGTTCTGTAACAATTGTTTTTGAATGGCACGTTTGACCGGACGAGCGCCGTATTGCGGATCGTAGCCTTCTCTCGCCAAATATTCAACCGCGGATTTGTCGTATTCAATCGCCATGCGTTGGCCATCGACTCTGTTGGACAAGTTCTTGAGTTGTAATTGGACAATCTCTTCGATTTGCGAATGGTTGAGCGATTCAAAGCAAATAAACTCGTCGATTCTGTTGATAAATTCTGGTCTGAAGTGCGATCGGACGTGTTGCATGACGGCGTCTTTCACGTTACCTCTTCCTCTTCTTTTGTTTTGGTAGTTCATTTCGTCCGAACCCAAGTTCGAAGTCATGATAATCAAGCAGTTTCTAAACGAAACGTTTCTACCTTGAGTATCCGTCACGTGGCCTTCATCCAACAACTGCAACAAGACGTTAAAGACATCGACGTGCGCTTTTTCAATCTCATCGAACAAGACGACCGAGTACGGCTTTTGTCGAACCGCGTCGGTGAGCATGCCCCCTTCGTCGTAGCCGATGTAGCCTGGCGGTGCGCCAATCAATCTAGCCACGGAGTGTTTTTCCATGTACTCGGACATGTCCAAACGCACCAACGCTTGGTCCGAGTTGAAGAGATACGATGCTAAAGCCTTTGCCAATTCTGTCTTTCCGACGCCAGTCGGACCGAGGAACATGAACGAGGCGACCGGCCCATTCGGATCGGCGAGATCCGCGCGCGAGCGTTGCACGGCTTCGGCGACGCATGTGACCGCTTCTTCTTGACCAATGACTCTTTCGTGAAGTTCCGATTCCAATTGCAACAATTTCTGTTTCTCCGAAGAGACCAATTTCGCCACCGGTACGCCGGTCCATCTGGACACGACTGTCGCGACGTCTGCATCCGTCACCTCTTCTCTCAACATCACCCCACCACCTTGTAAGGACAACACTTCGCCTTCCGCTTTCTTCACCTCGTCTTCCACGCGCTCTTTTTCCGCTTCCAATTTGGCGAGGTCGCTCTTGCAATTCGCGAGTTGAGCTTTGTACTCGTCTGGCGCGTCCGCGGCCGAGGCCAACTGTACTTTGGCGTTGGCGTTTTGAATCTTTCTCACCGTGTACGCCAACTGCGCTTGCGCTTGTCTGTACGCGTTCATGCACGTCATTTCACTCGTAACTTTCTTTTGCAGCTCCTTTCGTTTCTTCTTCTCGTCGTGCAATTGCGCGGCGAGCTTTTGCAATTCCGCCGCGGCGATGTTGTTTTGACCAGCCTTTGCGTTTTCGCTTCTTTGCTTCAACAACAACTGATTGCGTTCTTTTTGCAACTGCTTTATTTTTCGGTCGCACACGTCTAACGCTTCCGGTTTAGACGATTTGTTCATTCTAACCGCCGCGGCGGCTTCATCGAGCAAATCGATCGCCTTATCTGGTAACTGACGTCCGCTGACGTACCTGGCCGATAACTGCGCCGCCGATAACAACGCGCCTTCCGAGATGGCGATGTTGTGGTGCTGTTCGTATCTCGGTCTCAACCCGCGCAAAATAGAAACGGTGAAATCAACGTCCGGTTCTTCCACTGGAATTTGCTGAAATCGACGTTCCAAAGCCGCGTCAGTTTCGATGGATTTCTTAAACTTATCCACCGACGTGCACCCGATGCACCTCAACAAACCTCTCCCCAACGCCGGTTTCAAAATAGCCGACCCGTTGTTCCCATTCGGCGGCGGCGGAATCAAGTTGTGAATATCGTCGATGAATACAATCACTGGCTGATTCTCGGCTTCGTCGACAACTTCTTGCACGACCATAGACAATCTCTCTTCAAACTCCCCCGGCATTTGACAGCCGGCGCCAACCGCGCCTAAATCCAACTCCAACAACTTCGCGTTTCTCAGCGACAAAGGCACGTCACCAGTCGCGATTCTCTGCGCCAAACCTTCCACAATAGCCGTCTTACCAACACCAGATTGGCCCAACAAAATCGGGTTATTCTTCGTTCGTCTGGACAAGACGTGAATAGCTCTTCTCAACTCGTCGTCTCTCCCGACCAACGGGTCCAACAACCCTTTCTTCGCTTCGTCCGTCACGTCCGTACAAAATCGTTCAATCGCGGATAACTCTTCCTCTTGCCCAGGCATCCCACCACCTTGCATTTGTTGCTGTTGTTGCTGCATCTGTTGCATCATCAGTTGCTGTTGGTTCTCCGCATCGCCGCCATCGGAGGCGTCCCCGTTGCTTTCTTTCTTACTCGCCGCGTTGTTCGTGCTGCCAGATAAGACGCCTGGTCCAGAGGTGGCCACCGCAGCGCCCTATTAAGTTTTTTTTTATTGTAAAAGGAGAGAAATACGGTCGGTCAGTAAATAAGAATACAAACGCATGCATTATGAACAGAGCGTACGCGTCGACTTCTCGCGTTTTGTGAGAACGAACGAGAGAGAGTCACATCAAAAGCAGAAAAAAGAAGCCTCTCCGATGAAGATGAAACGATGAAATGATGACGGCGGCGAGAGAGAATTTGGACCCAAAAATCCAATCGCGCTTTTCAGGTTTATCCACTCTCCATCTTCCTCTCTCTCGCGTGACAACACGCGTCGTCCATCTCGCGTAATATCAACACTCGCAAAAGATAAGACGCGTTGTTTTTCTCTCACACGCGAGCAGAGGCATCGTCATCACCATCATCATCATCATCATCAAAGAGATGATGATGATGATGATGATGATGATGATGATAAAAGAAGACCATCGAAAGACGACGGCTACGACGAAAAGAAGAAGAAGAAAACGCACCATGAAAATATTCGCGATTTGATTCCGAACTTCCCGGTTGTAATAAATCAACGCCACCGCGCTCGCGCCGCACGCGATTAACGTGGCCATCTTTGATTTGTCGTCTCTCAGGAGCGACGCGATGAGATTATTATTCGTCATTATTGTTCTGTGTATTACTTATTATAAAGTATTAGTAGTACTAATATGACGATTTTGGATTCGATTGCTTTTTTTCCCTCTCGTTGTTGTTTTGGTCTGTCTGTCTGTCCATTTTTCATCTCTTTTTTCTCTCGAGCAACAAGCTTCTTCCTCATATTTTTTCATTCATCATCGCAGAAAAAAAAAGAAGAAAAAAAAAAGCAAAAAATTGCAGATGAAGTCTAAACGAGTCTTTGGGTGTAGCAGCCAAGAATACGAGGAGGAGGATTTAGCGTACGACACTCCGGAGAGAAAGAAGAAACAAAAAGGAGGAGGAAAGAGCAATAGCGAAGTGGTGAATAATAACGGTACGTTTTTTGTTTTTACGAGTTTGATTTAAAAATTGAATTTTTATGCGCAGATGATACAACGACGACTTCTAAGAATGAGAATAAAGACGGTGGAAGACTTTTAGTGGTGGACGATGATAACTTACCGGACGAGCCGTACTTACCCATGTCGCAAGTGCGAGAGGACGAGGAGAACAACAACAACAACAATATTGGTGAAATTCCAATGTCGCAAATGCGACAGAACCCGAACATTTTACGCGCGAGTGAACCCCTCATCGTGCAAGATTATTACACGAAATCACGGGAAAGGAATAAAGGGAAAGTCGTGAACGATCCGGTGCATAATCACATGTATTTTAGCGGGAAGTTGTGCGACGTGATCGATGCGCCGCAGATGCAAAGGCTGAGGGAGTTGAAGCAGTTAGGGACGGCGTATTACGTTTTTCCGGGAGCTTCGCATAATAGGTTTGAACACTCGTTGGGGACGTCGCACTTGGCGAGCAACGTGTACGAGACTTTGACGAGGTCGACGCGATCGTTGAAATGGGACGCGGAGGATAAGTTATGCGTTCAATTAGCCGGTTTGTGTCACGATTTAGGCCATGGGCCGTATTCGCACGTGTTCGATAACGAGTTTTTACCGCTGAGATTAGGCAAAGCCGAGGCAAAGAAGTGGAGTCACGAGGACATGTCGTGCGATATGTTCGAGTGGCTGGTCGAGGACAACGGCGTCGACTTATCGCCTAGAATTGTCCAAAAAGTGAAAGATTTAATCAGTTCGAACGATTCTGGGTATAAACAGAATAAGTTTTTGTTCGACATCGTGGCGAATAAAAGAAACAGCGTGGACGTGGATAAGTTTGAGTATTTGATGCGAGACTCGAAAAACACCGGCATATCCGCTTCGGTGGATATGAACCGGTTGATTTCGTTCATGAAAGTCATCGACGACGAGATTTGTTTCAAAGCGAGCGAGGTATACAACGTGTACAGATTGTTTGATATGCGCGCAAATATGCACCACGTGGTGTACACGCATAAAAAAGCGAAGGCGGTGGAGTATATGATTGTAGACGCCATGGTCGAAGCAGACGTTGGATGGAACAGTCGAATATCGCACGCCATTCGAGACCCGAAAGAGTTTATTAAACTGGACGATACGATCGTGAAACAAATCGAATTTTCGAACGAACCAGAGTTACAAAAAGCGCGCGATATAATTAAACGATTACGAAAACGAGATTTGTACGTTTTTGTCAACGAATACACGGTCCCGGAGGAGTATTTGAGCGATTTCAAAGACGTCACGGAGGAAGATATCTCCACTTCGTACGAATCCAATAGCACTAGCAACACCATACCGGGCGGCTTGAAACCTGAAATGATCATCGTTCACAACGTCAAAATCGATTACTCCATGAAAGACAAAGATCCAGTCTCGAGAGTGAAATTCTTCCAAGAATTAACCGACGAAGAATCCTTCCACATCGACCGATCGAAAGTCTCCTCCTTGTTGCCGACCAACTTTTTAGAACGCAAAGTCAGAGTGTACTCGAGAATTCGCGACCACGACGTGGAAGAAGCCATCGCGAAAGCTTTTTCCAATTTCCAGAGGAAAATGTACGGCGGATGTGAAATCCAAGCGACGCCGTCGAGATCCCGGAAGAAGCGAGGCCATTCGCTCGGTCACGAAAGCCAGAGAGAACGAGGTACCGCGACGACGCCAAACGGGACCCAGCGTTCGGCGCATACGGATGTATAATAAAAAAGAACACAACAATACCACATAGCTACATTTGCCGCTGCTTTGACTAGTAATAATAATAATGACAACAAATACACAACAACACTTTGAAATACACGTCGATTGCACGACTTCGCGTTCATTTGATTTGACTCGTCTTTTGGTCGTTGAAAAAATTTGCCGTTGTTTTGATGTGACTTCAGAATTTATCGGGGAACGACCCCTCGCACGTTGAATTAACTCTCTCTCTCGGTCCTAAAGAACAGCTCTTGATTATTAGTCACACGACGCACGGGAGGGCACGAAAAGGCCAGCATCAACATCATAAATCGATATAAAAATGGTCGGGGCTGTCGCGGAAGGTGCACTTTCCAGCGACGATGTCGTCGCCGCGGTCACTCCAACGTCCGTTTTCGTCTTGACGCTTCTGATGGCATCCATGACTGGTCTCGGCTCTGTTCCATTCTTTTTACTCCCGAAAGGGGAGAAACTCTCCCCGTTGTACGCCGGGTTAGCGAACGCCATCGCGTGCGGGGTCATGCTCGCGGCTTCTTTCGATATGGTTCACGAAGGCCAACCGCACGGTCCCGGTCTGGTGGTTTTTGGATTGTTCTGCGGGGCAACTTTTATTGCTTTTTTGCAGAAAATTTTACGCGCGCACGAAGACGTGTCGTTTGCGAATTTAGTCGGCGCGGATGCACGGAAAACGTTACTCGTGGTTGGTATCATGACCGCGCACTCGTTCGGGGAAGGGTCGGGCGTCGGGGTGAGTTTTTCAGGAGTCCACGGGTGGGCGCAAGGGTGTTTGGTGACGTTTGCCATCGGCGTGCATAACGTTCCGGAAGGTTTGGCGGTGTCGACAGTGTTGGCGAGTAAAGGCGTGAAACCGATGCAGTGTCTGTTTTGGTCTGTCGTGAGTTCGTTGCCGCAAACGGTAACGGCAGTGCCGTCGTTTTTGTTCGTGGAGACGTTTACGAGCTTGATGCCGTTTGGAGTCGGTTTTAGCGCCGGGTGTATGATTTGGATTGTGTTCGCGGAGTTGTTACCGGACGCGTTTGAAGGCGCGGAGGATGCGAGAGCAGTGGCAACGGCGGCAACGATGAGTGCGGCAGCGTTGGAAGGGTTTCGGATGGCCATGCAAAGGCTGGACAACGAAGATGGGACATTACGAGCTCCGACGCTGAAAGATTTTGGTTTAGGAGGAGACGACGTGGGTAGCGGCGGGGGCGGCGGGAAGAGTACGTTTTATTTAGCGCTTGCGCCGGCGTTTATAGCCTCGTTTGCGCTGTTTACGTTACGCTTTACGAACAAGAGAGGGACGTTGCTCGTCGAGCGCTTGTTTAGGGACAAGGTTCGAAGAAATGATGAAATAGATATTAACAGCAACAACAACAATATTGAAGGAGACGTGTTGAAATCGTCCTCGGCGCGTAGGAAAAGTAGTTTTGCGGACGGTAAAATAGGCGCAACGTTAGGGATTGCGAGTGGTGTGTTGATTGTCATGGGTGTTCGCGCGATGTTACTCACGCTTCGCGCTATTTATTACGGAGGAGTAGTGGAGATTGTATTCGCCGTCGTCGGCGTGATGCTGGCAAGATTTATTCTGTTGCGACTCCCAAAGCTTGTCTTCTTGGACGCGTTCTCCTCGTCTGAGAGTGCAGAGAAGAACTCGACAACCACAAACAGTAGCAGTAGCCTCGCGAGCCTCGCGAACGGGTGGGATGCCATCGACGGCGCCTTTGAGGCGTTCATCGTGTCCATCACGTGCGTTTCCCTCTCCGTCCTCGATGGCGTCCGCTTCGCCTCCGCCTCTGAATCATTAGAGAACATTCACATCGAATTTCCGGCGTGCATCCGTGCTCTTGTTAGAACTACTCCAGCTGCTTTGAGCGCGTTTAGCTGTAAAGCCGGTAACGCTTCTGAACTTGCGCTGCGCGCTTCCCTCTCGGTAGGTTTCGCCTTTTTCTTCTCCGCAGTCGTCGCGGCCAAGTTTGTGAAAGTCTTCAAATCCGAGCGCGACTTGAACAAACATCTGGAAGAATCTTCTGGTAAGAAAAACTTGTTCAAAATAGAAGGGTTATTGGAAGCTGCGAGTTGTTTGATGTGCGCCTACGCCTTCTCCAGAGCCTTGTGGCCTCGCGCTACCAGAGAAACCAGAAGAGGGAGCAACGACGAACAAGCCGGTTTGATGTTAGGATTGATGTTAGGGGTGAG
>JACLAA010000918.1_pt1 | contig 29204 bp, 27 predicted proteins | sample 8027891 | NCBI WGS metagenome assembly JACLAA01 (sample SAMN15724900, study PRJNA655200) | protist metagenome | isolation source: fluorescence activated cell sorting (FACS) single amplified genomes of... | place: Spain: Blaines Bay Microbial Observatory, Mediterranean Sea | collected 2016-01-19 | reverse complement strand
ATTGCTTTTAGCATCGATGACATAGCAGAAAGATTCGAATATCAAAGATATGGTGCTGTATGGCAAGAAGTCAATCAAAACGTAGAACGTATATCGACATACAAAAACAAATTCAATTTGAAAACACAAATATGTTGCACCATCAACATACAAAATATTTACAACCTAGATAGTATGGCGCAGTGGATCGCAAAACAAAATTTTGATTTTGTGTTTTTTAATTATCTACAGGAAGATAAAGTGTGGAATGTGCAAAACTTACCAAATGAATATAAAAATGTTATTCAGCAAAAGTTACTAAAATACAGCGGTCCATATGAACAAGATGTGCAACAGGCTGTGAGATACATGACATCCGTTAATGGATTTTCTGATGAAATAAAAGATAGACTGATCCGCAAGGTTACAGACAGTGATAAATTTCGGAAAGAAAATTTTGAAGCAGTGTTTCCAGAGTATGCAGGATTGATATATGACTGATCTGTTAATTTGTGCAATTCCTGTGCTAGACCTACAGTATCCACCTAGTTCGCCTGCTGTTATTAAAGCATGTTTACAAAGGTATGGTTATACAGCTAAAACTGTTGACTGGAATCTAGAATTGTTTGAACTCTGCCAACACAAACAAATAGACCACACAAAAGTGCAAAATGAAATGAAAACATCTAGTTTTGATGCGGGTGCAGATACATTTGTAGAAAGTCTTTTCAGCAAACATAAGAAAATTATAAATGAATGGCTTGGAAATTGCATTGATCATATAAAAGCAATAAATCCAAAAGTAGTTGGTTTGAGTATCTTTTCTTACTACAGCCATAAGTCTGCTATGGCACTGTTGCACACGATTCGTGACCAATGTCCGCAAGTAAAAATTATGTTGGGAGGCAGAGGATTAAGCAGTATGCCTTTTGGTCCAAGTTACAAACAGTTTGTAAAATTTTTTGATCCCGAAGTAGATGATAAAGATTTTGGAGATATGGTAAAAAAAGTAGGACTAGCAGATTATTTGATTTATAACGATGGCGAGCAGGCAGTGATAGATTGTATGAAAGATGGCTTAGACATTGTAGCAGGTGATGTTAATGACCTTGACCTAAACAAAATCCCTTTTGTTGACTATGATGATTATAAAATTCAACATTATCAGTGGGTCAATGAACCCATGCTGGCCATCACAGGCAGTAAAGGCTGTGTAAGACAGTGCATGTTTTGTGATATCCCTGTGCTGTGGCCAAAATATAAGTGGCGTGGAGGCAAACATATTGCTAGTGAAATGATATATTTAAAAAACAAACATGGTGTGAAAAAATTTTACCTTACAGATAGTTTAGTAAACGGAAGTATGAAAGCATTTACAGATTTCATACAAAGTGTGGCAAAGTGGAATGACCACACAAACGAAAAATTAACATGGGTAGGTCAATACATTACTAGACCAAAGAAGCAAGTGCCAGAAGGTTACTATAAATTGTTGAAAAATAGTGGTGCTGAAGGATTAACCATAGGCATAGAAAGTGGCAGTGACAGTGTGCGAAATCACATGAAGAAAAAGTTTTGCACAGATGACATTTACACAGAGTTAGACAACTTCCAAATGTATTCAATTAGTTGTGTGTTGTTGTTTTTTTGTTCTTACCCAACAGAAACATGGCAGGATTATTTAGAAACAGTAGATATGTTGATAAAATTACAAAATTATTGTGCTTCGCAAACTGTGTATAAAATTACACTTGGCATTCCATACACACATCATGCCAACACAGGTTTATGGAACATGCAAGACGATATCGGACTAAAATATGACAACGAAAAAAGAAATGAGGTGCTTTGGCTGTTAGAATCCAACCCCAGTCTAACACTTTGGGAAAGGGTCAGAAGAAGATTGATCAGTCAAGAAGTTTGTGATGTTTTGTGTTTGCCTTTGTCTAGAAATGCTGAAGAATTGCAACAAATTATAGCAACTTTGGAAACAGACACTGAAAGATTAAAGGAGTTTTTTGGCGATAAACCACAAGACATCTTATATGAAGATATACATAATCTCACAGATCATGACAAAATATTGATGCCATATGATTTGCAAGATCGTTTGCACATGCACATATCCAGCACACAAGGTCTCGATGCCAACGAAACAATAAAAAAATTGTCACACAGCACAGAAGATAATATAGGTATTGATAAGAAATATTACAAACAGTTGAGGAGTATGATAATTGAAAGTTAAACCTTCACAAGGCAACGATACATTTTGCATGGCGCCATGGACGCACACTTATCTTTCGCCACAAACAGAAAGAAGGCTTTGCTGTGCATCACGTGAACCTGCAACAAGCTTTGAGCAATACATTGATGCCGGAACGTCTAAAACTCCTTACAGTCCAATCACATTGAAACAACATTGGAACAGTCCACACATGCAAAGTGTTAGAAAACGTATGATGGCAGGAGAAACCTTGCCTGTGAATTCAAAATAATCAATGTTGGGCAACATGTCAGTTATCTCTTGCCACAGTTTGGTTTCTTGTCTTGGCCATTGTCCTTGTTTAATCCAATACCTGGCAATGTCACTGCCCTGTTTGATTTCTTCATTGGCCCATTTTGAAGATGACCAACCTCCACATATTCTACATTTAAGATTACAAATGTTGCCAAGTTTGAGATCAAGAAACTTGATTTGTTTGTGTGAAGTGTCCAATCCAAACTTGCTGTTGCTGATCATTCGCTTGGATGTGCCACCAGAATCTTCTAAAGACCAACACTTGGAACAGGTTTCAGGTTGTTTGCCTTGCAGAAATTTTTGACGAAGATCTTCCATGTAGTCAGATTTAAATGCATCTTTGAGAGTGTCACCTTTGCTGATGTTGAGATTGGGTATTGGTTCATTGGCAAGACAGCAGGGTCTAAATTCACCCATTGGGGTGGTCTCCATGTGTATCCATGGCAGAGTGCAGATTTTACTCATGCAACAAATCCTTTAGTTCAGGAAACACATCGATAGTTTTTTGAGCACGTCTTTTGTCAATGAGATCAACAAATTTTTTAAACTGCGGAATTAGTTTTGTGTTGTCAGTGCCGTTGATAAATTTAATTGCACTTTTGAAGCCATTGGTTGCTCTGCCCAAATGATCTTTGGGCTCAATCTCAGTGATGTGTTGCTGATACAACTGTGTAACATTATCTTTCATATGTTGAGGCAAAATATCAGCACGATAATGCACAGGATCTTGTACAACATTCATGTTCCAATCTTGATGAGTAATAAAACCTTTAGCAATCCAATCATTATAGAAATCAACCACATGAAGATGATTAAACACAGAAAGTGTTGCACTTACATAAAAGTCAACTTTAGGACATCGCTTGATCATTTGTTCTCTATTGTGTTCCACGTCTGCCCACACAGTGCCGTTTCTGACAAGTTCTGACCGTGGACCCATGGCATCCAAGGATGCACCAACAGACACGTCTTTAAACTCAGGCCATAAATCTAAGACATTCAATTGCTTGTATGATAATTGTGTAAAGTTTGTGTTGTATACAAGTCTTACTTCGTGTGCTTTGCCAATGTCAACCAGTGCTTTTAATATTTTGTAGTGTTCTTCCATGATTAGTGGTTCACCACCTGCAAAATAAACTTGTTCAACCATTGGCAAATAATTTAATAGTTGATCATATGCATCTGTTTTGTGCTTGCCTGCGTAAGTTACTTTGGCATGTCCTGGGTCACCCCATAAGGCTTTTTGATCGTCGTACCAATTGGATGAAAACATTGACCCACAGTATCTACATGATAGATTACAAAGATTAGAGAACCTTATGTCCCAATAAATCATATTAACTTTGTCATATGTTCCATCTGACATTGTGTTGTGTATTTCTTTAACATGATGACCAAAATGCATATTGGCTGACCTACGCATTGATGTCCAACCATTGGCTTCTTGTTCATAACATTTGACGCAAGTTTTAGATGATTTGCCTTTCAACATATTCGTTCTAAGTGTTTTCATAGCATCATTGTTCCACAACTCTTCAATGCTCTGTTCACGCATGTTGCCAATTGATTGTTGATGATCTGCCAAGCAACAGGGATATGCATCACCATTTGGATACGCATGTATGTGTGTCCATGGCAACATACAAAAATATTTGTTGTCTATAAGATGCAATCTCTCAACATCAGTGAGTTGATCTAGCCTAATCTTTTTAGGCAACTTATCTTCATAATTGGCCATACCACTCCCCTATGATAGGAAAAGTTTTTACAAAGTCTTTGTTTCTTCTCTTGTCATATTGACTGTAAAATATTTTAAAATCCTTTTGTAATTTTTCTTGTGTGGCAGCTCCTGCATGTGGAGTCTTGACCACATCTAAATAGTCAATAAGGCGTTGTGTGTGATTAACTTCCATATGTTCAAGATACTTTTCGTTTTTTATAAGAAACTTTTCTAAATTTTGTTTGAACAAATTGCGTAAATCATCTGGTAAAACCAAAGGAGATTGAAAACTAGGAAAACGTAATATGTTAAGAGTAAAGTTTAAACTAGGTCCATGTAATTTGCTGACAGTTTTCAATTGCACGATGTTTTCTAAAAATTGAGGCAGTGTCTCCAAACACAATGCATTGATGGTAGCCATGTTGTGTATCTCAGATGGAATGTTTTCTTTCATCATGGACAGTATGTTGTTTTGCCATTGTTCATAGTTCAAACCATCTCTGATGTATTCTGCTTGTCCAAATGTAGATTCATTGCTGGTATACAGATGAAAGTTGCTAAAATTTTTTAACTTTTGTTTGAATCTTTCAATAATGGATTGTTTAGCGCCAAGATTTGAATTAATTGCAATACGCATGTCAGGCTTCATTCTGTCGCCCTGTGTTTCTATCCAATCCAACAGTCGCCATAAATTTGGTGACATCATTGGTTCGCCACCTGTGATCCTTAGTTCATCTAATGTTTTGTGTAGATCACTTTCCCACCATTTGTAGAATGCTTCTACATACGGATTAGACTCATCTTTTTTATAGGGTTCTGCAGAATCATGTGCATGTGTAAAATGGTTTCTGCCATCTGTGGTCATGTCGCTGTATGATCCACCTTGTTTTATATCTCTTGCCCACGTGGTGCTGAAAGCAGGATTACAGTATGAACATGCAAAATTACATGTTCTATCAAATGCAATCTCCAGTGTTCTTAGATTAAAATCTGTGTTGTGATCAGACATGTATGCGTCATCTAATTCTTTGTCTGTGTATATTTTGGATTTGTAAACTCTATCAGATATGGCATCTCTGCCGATGTCTTCAATCTTCCAACAGTATTCGCAACCAGCAGGCCTATCACCACATTGCATTTGTTTTCTTTGTTCTTTTTTTTCTTTGGTGTTGTGTATGGCGCTTGGATTCTTTTTAATTTCTTCTAGATCAATTTTGTGTGGCAAAGGATGATGACAACTGGTGGTCATGCCACTGCCTAGCCATATGGTGGCATTATACCACTTGGCTCCACAAAATGATGCTGACTTGGTATCAAGATACTTTTGTTTGAATTCAAGATCTTTGTTCATTTTACTGCCTTTTGACAGGCATCAAAAAATGCCTTGTATTCAGGAAATGTGTTGATTAAATCAGTGTTTCTTCTTGCATCATGGGTCCTGAAAAAACGCCAAAAATTTGCCATGTGTGTATGTTTATCATTTAATCCTTGCTTCATTGTTGCATAACAGCGTTGTAATTTAGCAATTTCAAAATCTCGGAAAGCCACCATATCTGTGCTGTGTTGATGCTTTTTCATGTAGTCAATTGCTTCCTTAAAATACACATCAAAAGACTCATCTAATAAGCCAATGTGTTGCCAAGTAGGTTGCCTTAGTATAGGAGTGTCAAACCAAACTCGTTGATATGTGGAGGAATATTTTTCACGCAGTAGCAGTATATTTTCCATCAACATCTTTAAACTGGACACACTGAGGTTGTTTATTGTTATGATAAACGTGATAGAATTATGTCCTTTGATGTCAGTCAAATATCTGTTGACATTATACCACACAGTGCCGAAGTCCATGCCGTTGCGTATGTATTCTGCTTTTTCTCCCCATGCATCCAAAGATACAAACTGCATAAAGTGTTCTATCATTGCGCCGTCACACATAGTCTTGACCATGTTAAAATATCTGTCTCCTAGTGCAGGTGCTGGAGGACAAAAGTTAGATGTGACATTAAGATGTAAATCTTGCTTAGGGTTGTCAATTACATATTCAAAGACTTTGTATGTGTTTTTGTCCATCATAGGTTCTCCACCTGTCATTCTAAAATGTTTAAGTTTTGGATATAAGTTAGGCCACCAACGCCAAAATGCCTCCACATACGGATTATCTTTTTGTGGCAACACCTTACGTTCCCCTTTGAAATGAGTGGGGTCATTGTGTGGCACACTAGTAGGATAAGCACCATGTTCTTCAACTTCTTGTGCCCATGCAGTGGAAAATTGTGGTGAACAATATGAACATTTAAAATTACAAGCACTCGAGAAATCAACTTCTACGTATGTAGGCACAACATCAGCATGCGGATTTTCCAATATGTTAGTGTAGTTGTCCATGGCCCAAGGTTCACCGCTTCTGTAGAATCTGTCAGACATCTGTTTGTTGTCTTCTAATTTCCAACAGTAGGAACATCCAGCTGGTCTTTTGCCTTTCAGCATTTGATCTCTCTGAGATCTTTTCTCATCTGTGTTGTGTAATTTAGAGGGATCAATTTTGATTTGTTCTTGATCAATCTTGTGCAAAGGAGGATGATAACATGAATTGGTCATGCCTGTGGTCAAATGCAGTGAAGTCTGCATCCATTTGGCCAAGCACATGGTATCAGACACTTTGTCTAATTTTAACCTTGCCTTGTTTGCGTCTGTTTGATATTTGCTTACCATTGTTTACAAAACTTAAAAAACTTCGACTGCTCTGCTCCTAATCTGGACGCTGAAACTCCCAAAGTGTAGTTAAGTTCTGCAATAAGTTGGTCGATGGTGTTTGCAAGATCTTTTTCCTTGATGTGTTTATCGTCCCAATATTCTTCTAGATATTTAAAGTCTCGCACCCCTACATAGTCCCAATCTGTAACCATGGTTTTGTAACAACCTTCACATGCGCCATACATAGCCCATAATCCATGCTTAACATCAGCACCCACACTCATCCATGTTAACAAACACAACAAATTTTGTTTGTGTATAGTTGAAACAAATACATCTGGTGTTTTGCGTTGTCCTCTATCCAGTGACATTTTTACACCTTCTCTAAAGCCTGCTTGCCATGCCTGTTGGCTAGTGTGATTGATCACAGTGGTTGAATAGCACTGTGGATATGCAAGATAGCCATCTTCATAGCAAAATTCAACCAACGACTCATCTGATCCACTGGTGTTTTCATGTGTTTGCATGTTCTTAACAAATGTTTTGGTCCAACACGATACACCGCCATTGCCATATTTCAATCCGTTGACATTGTTTAGTCCACGCCATCTTATCGCTGTGTTTGGACTGTGATTTTCTAGATCGATTTGTTGATCAAACAGTGCAGGATCGACAACATTGTCACCGTCCACCAGGATGAATCTTTCTGTTGATGATGCTTCACCAGCTGCTTTGTGAGCTGCATCAGACCCTTCCACCCCGTCCACACGTTTTGCCCAGGGACATTTTGCTTTGAGATCAAGCCAATTGTGTTCTTTGTTTGGTTCTTTGTAAGAAAGAAACACAACATCAAGATCTGCTATATCAATCATATCGCACCCAACTGTGTGTGTTTGCATCAAACCATATGGGTTTTTCATTTGCATATTCAATTACTTCAAACAGGTTGTCTCTAGCACAAATGTAACCAGGTGCACCGTCTACTATTTTGAATGATCTAGATGGTTTAGTTTGCTCTATGATTTTTTTAACAAGTTGTCTGTTTTCAATTCTGTAAAGATATGTGTTGCCTTGCAACTTTTGTAGTGTTTCAAGATCACACGTGATATAAGTACCTGGATCATCACTGGATCCAACCATTGTGATGTCGCCTGTTTGTGTGTAATAAATTTTATACATATTGTTTGTATTTAGATATTAATTTTTCTGTGGCCAAAGATTTGTCATGATAATGCCACGGATATTGTATTTTTGCTCCATTCACAATGATGTTCTTTGGATCAACCACTGCATGATGTTTCCAATCTCCTACACAGTACCGCTTGTTGTGAACAAACGTAGGCAGTGCAGTGTTAGCCACAGCACTGTCCATTTCCAGATTAGCTAAAGCGATACTCATTGCAAAATCTGTTGATGGTTCATGACGTTGCCACAATCTATATTTGCGTATTGCTGTATACCAATTGTTGAACACTTTGTCTAATTGTTTAAAAAATAAATCAGTTTCTCTGGTCACTCGCACATAATAAAGTCCATTGTATACATTTGGCAGTGCGTTGACTTGCAAAAATTTTCTCTGTTTGATGTCATTGGCCTTTCTCAGATTATGATCAACAACATGGCCAGTGATGTATAAATCTTGTGTCCTGAACGTGTGCATCCAAACTGCCATATCACAAGGCACCAACATGTCGCACTCCATTTTGATTGTTTCTTTGAAAGGAGTCAGTTTGAGAAGGTCTGCTTCGTAGTGCATGTTGTTCACCACCCTGCGTTTGGGCACTGATATCACATGATCAAACACATCGTGTAGATCTTGCCTACAGGTTTCAGCATCATTGACAATAACAGCAGTCTGTATTTTATTGCGTTGTGTGGCTGTAAGGCTCAGACCCCACAACACAGCACATTTTTCATAATCAATATCTGTGTTCAGAGCAAAAGTTAAAAAACCAACACCTTGTTTTTGACTAACATGCATTGCATAGACTTTCTTTGTTTAAAACATGACAGTCAAAATTAACAGAGAACTTACTTTTGGTATCTTGGAAATTCATGTTGGACAAAGTCATATCAACAACTTCAATGTTGTCTCTTGTGGTTTGAATTGGCCATGGTACAACACAGTGATCAACACTGCCAAACTTTATCAATTGTTTGAGAGCAATGCTCACAGCAAAGTCATTTCTAATCACCTGTGAAGAGAATCCAAACAATTTGGCATAGTAGGCATAGTTTTTGATTACACTTTGCCAAAGGACAAAAAATTCTTGCACTTGATGAGTGCGATCAAATTTCAACACAGTGGCCCACAACATGTCAATGGCTGATGTGCCCAGACGAATCACATCTACTTTATCGTTGGCAACATCATACCATTCTCTGTGCATCATAATCTGTTGATCACTAGCAAACAATTTTGACAATTGATCGGTCATAACCATGTAGTCAGCATCAATTACCACAGTGCTATACCATGGCGATATTTCAAATGATAAATGCCTTGCAAGATTGTGCCAAGTTCTAGTTTGATTGCCAAACACCTTTTTGTTTTGCTGTGGAAAATCTAAATCATAGTGTGCATCTGCGCCTGTGATTGGAGAGCCAACACTCATCACTGGAATGTTTGGCAAATGTTGTTTGCATTGTGCTACACATCTTTCGGCAATTTTCGAGTAGTCAATGTGTGACGGAAAATTGTATATTAGGATGCCACAATCATTCAACAATTTTTGCATACTCCGTGGCATATTCATTCATCACCATGCGATGTTGTTGTTGCACTTTAGCCTGAAAGTCTTCCACATCAACAACTTTGACTGGAGTGGTGTTTATGTCTAATATTACATCTCCTGATTGCAATGTGGTACTGTATGAAACCATGTGTCCATCACATTTAAAGAGGCCTCCGCCATACACCATTACCATTTGTGCTTCGCATCTTTGGCGCAGTAGATTGAGATCTCTTTTGATAGAAAAACGACGTTGACTCATAACACTATTATAGTATAAATTATGGAAAACGTCAATTATGCTTGTGTCTGTGAAACTTCTGCCGCTGTGAATGAACCAATAGCATCATTGTTGAGAAAGTTTGTGTTTGGTTTGAACACTGACCAACTGGATGTTAAATTACCATCCACAATGTCAAGATTGGTTTGTGTTGGATCTAGTGCATCATCTGGGTCTTGCCCTTGGTCTACACTGTCGGCTGCATCATCTTTGGCTGTTGCTTTGATGGTGATAACTTCACCTTTACCACCTAAATCGCCGGCAGTGCCAGTAACTTTGACTTCCCATTGTACATAGTTTGAAGTGTATGGACTGGAGTCTGCAAACATTTTTTGATAGACAGTATATGAAGTATCAGTGTCAGAACTCCAAAATCCTTCATTCTTATCTGTTCCCGCTGATCCGGAACCTGATAGCGTATCAGTGTTACCAGCAAATGTAAATGTGGCTGCTTTCGTGTTGAATAGATCAACCCATTCGTTTGCCTTATCATCGGAAGTGTGTCCTGACAAGTTCCACACGTGAGTTATTTTTCCGCCTGCATTGAAAAAGTATCTCATTGCATCACTGGATGCAAATGTTACTTTTACTTCGTGAATGGTGTTGGTTGACCAGCTGCCGGTGAATGTTCTATTGACGCTGTTTGGGTTAGACGACTCAGTGAGATTTCCACTGGCAGCATTGTATCTGTTGTTGCCGACGCTTGTGATGTCTGTGCTGATTTCTAAAATAGCGGCAATTGGATCACCTGTGGCCAATTGACCTGAGTCAGGCGTGGTGATATTGGTGCCTTGATGGTCGCCTATGCTTTGCAGTCTGTTCAAAAGTGTGTTCCATTGAGATGCTTGCACGTCGCCACCTGCTGACACAGTTGATACTACATTAGTTTGTCCATAGCCATAGGCTCCTGTGCTAGTTCCCCAAATTTTGTTGATGTTGTTAGGGTCGTTGTCGTCAGCAAAGCCATTGTAATGATCATCTAATATTGTATCGCCTGTTTGGTATGCCACTTTTTAGTTCCTTCCTACTACTATTTCTATATATTTAATCTCTTGTTCTGCATTAGATTCTAGACTTCTTCCTATAACAGCATAGTGTGAAGTGTTTTCAAGTGTATTTATTGCTTGTGCTATGCCTGGTTCATCGCTCGAAATCAATCTATCACCTTTGTTCACAGCGCCTTTGACCTTGCAAGGCACACGCCCTGACAGAGCCACATATGGATGTGTATAATCTTCGCCAGCATCTGCATTCATTCTGTAAGCCGGTTGTGTGGATATCACTCCGAAAACTTGTTCGTCTGCTTGTGAAGTTGTTTTTGTAATTTCTTTATCTCCACCTATTTTTACCACATCTCCTGACTCCATGGGTTGATCAGATTCATATCTTTCTGCCAAGTCAGAATATTGTGCTGAAGTGGCTGTGGCATGCAATGTGGCATAGGATGATATGGCAATGTTTCCTGTGCTTGTTCCGTCTTCAGTGGTGGTGACCAAAGCAAATTCATCATTTGATTCGTCAAATATAAAAGCAACATTTGTATGCACACCACGATCAAACACAATACCTATGTCGTTACCAACAGTAGAATCAGTACCGGATGATGAGTCAAATCCTCCAGCTCCTCCTGCTGTTTGGCCTTTGTTGAGCACAATGATGTTGTCTTCAATAGTTGTGTTTGCTGTGGCAAATGTTGATGTGGTGCCATTCACAGTTAAATTTCCTGTCACAGTCATGTTGCCTGAAGCAGTCAAATCATTTGCAACTATCACAGATGCATCTGAAGCCTGCACAGTGAGTGCAGTGGTTTGCGATCCACCATCATTTACATTGATTACTACATTGCCATCACTGGCTGTGTTTTGTAATGTAAAGTTTGCGCCTGCTTGTGTAAAGTTTACATCACCATCTGCACCTAAAACCAAAGATGCATCTTTTGATATGGTAATGGTTCCAGTGGTTGTGTCGTCTGCATTGGACTTCATGAATGTTGAAGCCGCAGCTCCGCCTAGTGCATCTGCATCAGTGGCAGTGCCATGTAATTTGTTTGAACCAATTGCTGTGCTGAGGTTGATGCCTTCTGAAATAGTGGAAAATCCACTGACTGCCGTAGCAGGAGTAAACGCAACACTTGATGTGATTGCAACCACTGTGTCGTTCAGTAATGATTGTAGAACTGATCTTGCTGTGCCACCAGTGTCCTCGATTGTGGATGCCACTGCACCTGTTGTGCCTGAACCTGCACTTGCAATAGGACCAATTAAAATCCAAGTAGCACCAGTGTAAACATAAACCTGTTGATTTGATGAATCATACCAAAGATCACCTTGTGCGCCTGTGGTTGGTTGTGTGCTACTTACAGCCGATCCACTGGCAGCTTTGAATGCTGTGCCGTCATACACTTGCATTTGTTTTAGAGTAGTGTCATAAAACAGTTGACCTGTGAGCGGTTTATCTGGAGCGTTTGCAGTGGTGGCTGCAAAATTTTCTAACAGTTTAACTTGGTTTTCGTTGAGCAGTTCACCATATCCTGCATAATTTTTTCCAAACAGTGAAAGATTAGTTGTTTGATCTAATGTGCCGTCTTGCACTGTGGTTAATATTGTGCCGTCAGTTTTGTTTATGGTAAATGCCATTATGCACCAGCTCCGATTATTGTTTTTACTGCCGAGCCTGATGAATCATAAATGATCAGTGTGACTGAAGATTTTAATATATTTGAATCAACCACATTTGTGCTTGAAGTTGTAATGTTGCCAATAAGATTTGTTGCTGTAACATTTCCTTTGACTATCAAACCATCGTCAACAATTACTTCAGAAGAATCATCTGATTGGATTTGATTTGTGATCACCAACGGAGTTGTAACAGAAGTTGTGCCTGATACTGTTGGAGTTGATACACTGCCACTTACAGTTAATGCGTTTGCAATTACTACTCCTGCAGTTTCTCCATCCAGTGTCATTGCTGTAGTTGTTACACCACCATCATTCACACGTAGAATGATATCACCATTGGATGCACTGTTTCTTATTGTGAAGTCTGCACCAGATTGTGAAAACACAACATCATTGTCTGCTCCTAATATTAATGGAGCATCATTGGCAATTGTTAAAGTGCCAGTCATTGTGTCTGATGCATTTGATCTCAAATAATTTGCAGCTGTAATGCCACCTAACTTATCTGAATCATCTGCTGTGCCTTGAAACTTGTTATCTGTTATATTAGTGCCTAGAGTAATTCCTTTTTTAACTGTTGGATATCCAGTCACTGTGGATTGTGGCGTAAATTCAATGTCACACACAATGCCAACTAGATTGTTATCAACTAACAACTTCACAACATCCTGTGCTGTGCCTGTGGTATCTATGATTGTATCAGCAACTGCACCGGTGGCCAGTGCACCTTGTGGTCCTACCAACTGCCATACAGAGCCTGTGTAAACATAAACCTGTGTTGAGCCAGTGGCAAACCAAAGATCACCTGTGGCTCCAAATGTTGGTTCTGTGGCTGAAATAATTGTGCCCGACACTGCTTTGAATTGTGTGCCATCGTAAACTTGTAATTGATCTAAAGTTTTGTCAAAAAACAACTGTCCTATCAACGGTTTGGTTGGAGCATCTGCTGTGACTTCAGCAAAATTTTCTAAGAGTTTGACATAATTTTCGTTTTGAATTTCGCCGTAATTGTTGTAACCTTTGCCAGGCAGTCCTAAATTAGTTGTTTCATCTAGTGTGCCATCTACTATAGTAGCCAGCACAGTGCCGTCAGCTTTATTGATTGTGTATGCCATATTGTGTGTATATTTATTAAGAGCATTTATACTACTTTTAAAATTATGACCATTAAATAAAACGCTATGCATTATGATTTAGATATTATCATAAAAGAACTTAATTTACTGCCAATTTACAAAAATCAAATCTATCTACAAGGATTAACCAAAGATATGGATCCTATTTCTCCAACCTTAGGAGCAAGTTATCTTGATGCTGATGCTCAAGAAGAAGATTACTGCGTCAAACTATTTGATCTACCATACATCAATTCTATTATATCTGAACATAGTCTAAGTCGCACAAGAGTGATGAAAATGAACAGTAAAACCTGCTATTACTGGCATAACGATGTCACCAAAAGATTACACATTCCTGTTATTACAAATCCTCACTGTTTTTTGGTGTTTGATGATGGTCCTATTCATTTGCCTGCCACAGGTGAAGCATACGTGATTGATACTACCCAATATCATTCTGCCATGAATGCATCAAAAGAAGATAGAATACACATTGTAGGATGCTTACCCAAAGAATGAAATACGACATATTAATCACTTCTGTGCCAAAAATGGACAAAGACAAGCCTGCTCCTGGCCCTGCCTATTTAAAAAGTTTCTTGGAGTCAAAAGGCAAAAAGGTAAAAGTCATTGACGGAAATCAAATAGAAGATCTCAATAAGTTAGCATTGATCATAGATCAATATGAATGGGACTGGTTGGGTATATCTGTATTTTCATATCTGCAACATGAGGCAGCTTTAGAACTTGGATCACAGTTTGATAATGTAGTATACGGTGGCCCAGGTATCACAAAAAGATGGACAGAAAAAAACTACATCACAGGCGAAGGCGAATATGCTTTGCTAGAATTTCTGAACGGCAACATGGAATATCCTGGCGTCAATGGTGCTTCACCAGTGCAGATTGAAAACCTTGATGCTTTACCAGCTCCTGACTATTCAGATCATCTTGACCTACACACATATGACTCTATGGTTTTATCAGGCTCTAGAGGATGTGTGAGAAACTGCACATTTTGTGATGTTGCTAATTTATGGCCTAAGTTTAAATTTGTAAATGGTGGACAATTGGCTGAAATGATGCACAAAGTTTCCGAAGACACTGGAGTTGATGCTATATCTTTTTCAGACTCATTGGTAAACGGATCAATGAAACAATTTAGGGAATTATGCAAAGCACTTGCAGAAAAGCCAAAAAAAATCTTTTGGAATGGACAATTTATTGCAAGAAAAGAAAATACATTTTCACCAAGCGATTTTGACAATCTCGCCAATTCAGGTTGTGTAAGTTTAACAATTGGCATTGAATCAGGATCAGAAGCAGTAAGACATCACATGCGTAAAAAATTTAGCAATGAAGATATTGATTGGTTTTTATCTAATCTGTTATCTAGAAAAATACACGTCAAAATTTTATTGTTTGTAGGATATCCTACAGAGACTATACAAGACTTTGAAGAAACAAAAGATTTGTTGACAAAATATCATAAACACGCCAAACATTTATCCGTGTCTATTGACATTATGCGGATTGAACACGACACTCCTATTGAAACTGACTACGCACATCTATATCAAGGAGATGGACAAAATTGGTATAACGATATATCTAACTATGAAACAAGACTGGAAAGATATTTAGAGTTATTTGATCATGCAAAAAATATGGGATATAATTTTCCTTTTCATGCGGAGAATAAAAGGCAAAGGTTTGTTGAGTATCTTGAAAACACACAAACTGTAATTACAGGCGTGATATAGTATTTTCTACTGCGTCGAACACAACATTTTCAGGTCTTCTTTGCATCAACAAATTGTAATTGTGTTCTAGTATATCATAATTTTTTTCAACTAAGTTTCTGACGTGCTTGTTGGGTAACATTGCAATATTTTTTACCACTTTGCATATTTCTGCCATACGTTTTTCTTTGTCAAAAATTAAGTCATACTCTTCGCTCCACATATGACCAAAAGTTTTAAATCCAAGAGAATGCAAGTATCTTAATGTGCCACCGTTGCCTAGTATTATAAAAGGCATTTTAAGTATGATTGGCTTGAAAGTTTTTTCAGTAATAAAAAGTAAATCTTTGTTTTGAAATGGAGTTTCAGTCACAATGTTAATTAAATTTTCAGTGGTCAACCTATCATGTAGTGTATTCCAATGGTTTACATCTTTGACGAGCATAGATATGTGTCCTGATGATGGTTTAATTTTTAAATCCTTTTGCTTAGACAGATGCACATTATGATCATCTACATCATAAGTTAAAGGCAACTTTTTATCGTTGTGCGATGCATTGAATTGATCCAACAGGTTGTAATCTTGCATTGCATACATAAAATCCCTGCGGTGATATCGTGGCGTAAAATTAAGGCACAAAAATTTTTTGTAGTTAGATTTAAATTTTTGGTCTAAACCAATATTAAACTTCATTAAACGAACAGCAGTTTCAAAGTAATTCCATTTTACAAAGTTAAAACAGTCACTTGTATCTGCATTTTGTGATGTTTCTAACATGATTATCTTTCTTGGATCTGTGAAGCCACAATCAATAAAAAAATTGTGCAAGTCGTTTTCGACTTGTGTGTCTCCTTCATATTGTTCTTTACAGTTATGAACTACAAAAGCACACCTACCTTCATTCACACATTCTATTATCAGTGGGTCAATGTTTGTAAAATAGGATTTTAACTTTGTGTATTGTTCTGTAAACAGTGCAAAAATATTTGGCTGTGGCGATATCAAATATATAAATGGCTCTTCATCTGATTCTATGTAGGCTTTTTTGATGGACTTATGCACAACTTGATATCCATTGTCTTGATAAACTTTGTCCAAAGGAGCATGATAATCTGGAATAAACATTGGTCTAGTTTTGTTGTTTTTTTGTGCTATGTCATCGTGCATGTATGGATATACATATTCATTGTGGTTAATGTTGGATTTTGCAAATACTATTTTTTTCATCTGCCCACAATCATGTATCTAGTGTAAGCGTCAGTGGGTAATTCTTGTTGATCAATTATTTTTAAGTTGATGCTGTCTGCAAATTCATCTAAACTGTTCTTACAATTTACATGATCGAGCCTTGAAAAATAATTGTTGCTTTGTAAAACAACAACTGTGTTAGGTTGTTTGCGAGAAATAAATTCATTGATAGTTTTATCTGACACGTGTTCGCATGACGTAGAAACAATCACATCATATTTGTTTGGATTGAAATTTTCTATGGTGTTCCATTCAAAGTCAATTTTGTTGTTAGGATACATCTCATGTCCAATGGCACTGCATTGTTTATCTCTATCAAATGATGTCAATTTTGTAATTCTTGATGCATACTTTTGTCTCAATTTGTATGCAAGCAAACCATACCAACCTGCGGCAATGCACACTGTGAACTTGTCTTTGAGTCCAATGTAATCTTCTGTTTGTTCAACCAACCAATCTTTGCAAGCATGTTGCCTAGCGTTTTCTGAATTAATAATTGATTTAACAACACCATCGGTGGTAATATTTTCAATGACGTTTAGTAAATTATCAGACATAATCATGCATACTTATGGGGTCTATAAGTATCATATAAATGAAAAGAGTGATATACAGTTTATACATTGATATTCCTAGTGACCAATTAGATAATCAAAATCCATATTTTTGGGACTCTATATCTAAATCAGAACGCACAAAAATAAGTCTCAAAGAAAATTACGATAGACTATTGTCTGTGAAACAGCAATATAGTAAACAAATTAATGTTGATTTCAAAATGTTTGAATACGACCAAGCATATCAAGAATATGAACAGTATTTTGCAAAGCATTATCCAGATATGTCGTCATACAATGTGGTCAACTTTTATAAAATACATTTGCTTTATCAATTAGCACAAGAATATGATGAAATATTGTATCTAGATTTTGATGTAGTTCCAACCAGCAAAATATCCTTTTTTGACACATGGGATCTCAGTAAAGGAATATGTTTGTTAGAAAACAACAACGATGTCAACAAACGCAAGTTATCTATTTTTGATATTAATCATTCTGTCAGAAGTCCCACAGCAAAATTTTACAATGCACAAGCCATGTTACATGAAGAAGGCATGAGTGGTGACAATGATGTGATAAACACAGGAATAGTAGGCGTGAGCAGAGCACATCTGGAACAACTGCAATATTTTAGTGACTTTGAATATGTGTTAAACATGATGCATACATTACAGCAGGAAGATAATGACACAATCTATCCTCCTAATATTGTAAAAATGTTTGGTTATGACAACGAAACTGTGTGCAGTTACAAATTGCGTATGACTGATACTCCTGTGCAATGGTTAAATTCTGAGTGGCATTATTTTTATGACACTGAAATGCACATACCTACTGATACAAAATTGCTACATGCGATCAATAAAAAATTTGATTTTGTTTGGAGATTCTATGAAAAATGTAATCTTTAGCATATACATTGATATAGAAGATGAGAGTTTAGAATCTTTGGAAGGTTATCTTGGCGACAACATGTCAAGATCACATAGGACTAAACAGCAACTGGCAAAATACAAACAAAAACTTGTTGAATGTAAACAAGAATACGCTGAATTTTGTGAAGCAGATTTTATCCTATATTCACATGATAATCAATATAAAAAATTTTTACAACACATGAACATACTTGACAACCAAGAGTTTGACAAAATTAATTTTTATAAGATATATCTCATGGAACAACTGGCACAAAAATATGATAATGTGCTATATTTGGATCTTGATGTTGTGCCTCAAACAAAAACATCATTTTTCTCTGCACATGACATGGATAAATTTTGTGTGCATTGCATTCCAGCAACTAAAGAAAACACGTGGGGAGGATTTGCTAGTGGCAAAAACAAGCAGGCTAAATGTGAAGAACATGATTGCATTTACACCTACGACCATATTGTAGAACAACATCTGGACCAGTATCATTGGTATATAAAAAAATTGTGCAAGGATGCAATGTTGATGCATCACGGTTTGTCAGATCCTAATCACATGTTAGCTAACACCGCAATTATGGGTGGATCTAGCAATGCAATACAACAGATAAACTTTTTTGATCGATTGAATGAAATGTTAGACACATTCAATGAAGCAAAGAATGAACAAATAATGGGTGCGGCAATAACAGATAAATTTTTTATTAACAACGAAGTATTGATGACATATGCAATAATAAAATACAAATTAGACTGTTGCTATTTGCCTGCACAATGGCACTATGTTCAATTAGACATATACAATAATATGTGTAGCAAATCAGAAGCACATTTATTGCATATTGTTGACAAACAGTTTGAAAAAATAGGAAAGTTAAATGTATAGCACACAGAGATTACAGGTTTTTGTTGATCTTTCGACTTTATGCAATGCTGGATGTCCACAATGTCATAGAACAAGTGTGAATGGATTGGGGAAACAAGATTGGTTACCAATGGTGCAATGGAGTTTGGAAGAATTTAAAACAGCATTTCCTTCAAATATACTAAAAGAAAATGTTTCACAACTTAGCATTTGTGGCACCTGGGGCGATCCTGTGATGAACAAAGACATCAAGGAGATCATCACGTATGTTGTGAAAGAAAATCCAAATATTTCAATTAACCTTGACACTAATGGATCTATCAGAGACGAACAATGGTGGTGGGAACTTGGAATGTTGGCGGGCAAAAGTCTTAGAGTAATTTTTGCTGTGGATGGCATTGATCAAATAATGCACCAAAAATATAGAAGATTTACAAACCTAGAAAAAGTATTGGCCAATATGAGAGCCATAAGCGAGACCAAAACAAATGTGGAGGGACAGACCATATTATTCAAGCACAACCAAGATTATGTCAAACAAATTAAACAGTTGTGCATCGACAACGGTGCCACTGTTTATAGAGTAACACAGTCTGATAGATTCGATAATGAAGACTCTACAGAAGGCAAGTATTTTCATTTTACAAATGAGCACGGACAAAAAGAAAGTTTAGAAATAACAGACTATGAGCCACCTAATTCATTTGTGGCTCATACAAATCAAAACACTTTAGACAAAAAAATTGTTTGTCGTTGGCAAAAAGTAAATCGTGTGCTGGTCAACATCGACGGCCAAGTGCTTCCGTGTTGTTATCTAGTCAATACATATTACAAAAATAAATTTGCAATGCACAACAAAAAATTCAGTAATCATCCTGTAATGCAAGCCTACAATGATAATGACAACAACATATTCAAAAGCTCTTTGCTAGAAATAATTCAACACAGCAAATGGTTCAACAAAACCTTGCCTAATAGCTGGAACACAGATAATCCTGTCAAACAGTGTGCAAAACAGTGTAGCACAATGACTAAAACCAAGCATCAATTGAAAGCATATCTATGATAAAAATTTGCACAGTATACTTTCAAGGCATGTATTCGCCGCAGTATGTTACCAATCTTTATCGCAGTTTGAAAAAACATTCCACAGTTGACTTTGAATTTATTTGTCTTAGTGATACAGATGACATTGAGGCAGATCTAATTTTGCCCTACAATCATCACACCTACATCAAGTTGCATTGGCACAAGTTAAAATACTTCAGTGAACTATTTGCAAACCAACAGCCAGGAGATGATATAATTGTAATGGACATTGACCAACTGATTGTGTCTAATATCGATAACTTGTTAAAATATCCTGTGCAGGATGGCCAATTAGTGTCATATAACAAATGGTGGGACACCAATCCTAAGCCTCCAGTAAGCATCAATGGAGGATTTTATAAGTTTAAATCTGGATCTTTAAATTGTGTATGGAACAAATTTATCGAAGATCCAGAATACTGGCAGTTACATTATTACAGTCAAAATGTTGTGCATCACAAATATTATGGTGAACAAAACTTTGTTGAATTTGTGTGCAAAGATAACGGTGTTGACATACTGCATGTGCCAGGCGAATGGGTTGGAAAATATACTAATAATAGCACAACCAATAGAAAATTAAACCTCATGTATGCAGAAAAATTTGGACAAGACTACATGGTGCTAGACGGGCCTAATGAAAACATAAAGATTTTGCATTTTGCTAATCCTGATTCAACTATCCACGATTGTTCTGAAGACTGGATCAAGGAGTATTGGCTGATATGAGAATAATATGTGTAAACACTGGAAAAAAATATAATCAATGGCACACTGATAATCTTAAACATATGATTGATACATACTCAGGAATCGAATATGATGAGTTTGTGTGTATGGACACTGATCTTTATGATGGAGTGTTTAATAAGTTAATAATCTTTGATCGATTCCGTGATGGTCAAAACATATTTTTTGATCTTGATGTTGTGATTTACAACAAACTGCCCGACCTCACAGCAAAAGACTTAACTTTAGTTCATTGCTGGTGGCGAGATGCTTGGCATACTCCATTGAATTCTTCTATAATGAGTTGGACCGGAGACTGTTCACATGTGTATCAAAAATTTTTACAGCAGGAAGACTACTATCTATTAAAATATAACAAAGGCATTGATGAATTTGTATACAAAGAAATAGAATATAAAACATTCGATCATGTGTGCTACACCATACAAGGAAATGAATACGCCCCTAAAGATCCAAAATACAGCATGTGTCTGTTAAACCAAAGACAGTTTTTGATGGAGCCAGGTTGGCAAGGCTGGTGGAAAAATTATTTTATATCAGATATGGCTTTAACAACATCTAAGGGTGATTGAGCCTTGCGTATTGCTGCCTTTTGATTTTTGTCTTTGCAATTTTTTACAATATCCAGTTCAAAACTTGCAAGTTTGAAAGCAAATAAATCTTCTTTTTCTTGATCAACTTTAAAATTAAAAAGAAAATCCATCATTGCAGTATGAAACTTTGTTTCCGATTTGTGTGTGCTAAACACCAGGCCTTCGTCTCTTGCAATTTTGATCACACTTCTTTCAAATTGTTTTCTTTGATTTTGTATTCTTGTCCAAGTGTTTTCATGCAGTGTATCAAGATCACAAACTTTTAAAAGTTCCTGGCACCAAGGATGATTGGTGTCATATTCAATCACTGTTGATATCTGAGTGTCACTTGACGGTGATTCTAGTGTCATCACTTCAATCTGAGTCCTGTTATTGTCTATAAAATGTGCAGTAACAAATTGTTTTTCTAATATTTCAGCAGTGATCATACAAATATGTATTAGCCTTTGCTGATACGTAGGAATGTTGTGGATTCTGTGGATGCAACACCGTCCGGAAATTCTTGTGCTCTGTAGTCATCTGCACCTACGTCACGTGTCTGATAATTGCCTGATCCATTTAATATAGTGTTTGTCATACCAGAACCTCTTGTAGTGCCTGAAGACAAACTGTAAGAAATTGCAAAACCATCAGAGGATGATGTTGCAACGTGTCTCACGTGCGATAGTAGTAATGACTCCCATGTGGCTTCTGGATACACTTGTAAATCTCCGTCTCCTCTGACAAACAGTGGTGTTTGTGAATAAGCAGTGTCTGAACCGTTTACCCTTTGTAGGAAAAAACTTGTTACTGTGGTTGGATTATCAAGAGCATGATCTCCTATTGTGCCAGCACTGTAGGCACTTGTATCTGCTCTGGTGTCAATAAACACTGCTGTGCCTGCCCCACTGACTTCTGTGGATCCTGTAACACTGGCGGCAGTTGAAATATGATATGTGCCACCTTGTTGTGTGCCAGTTGAACCTGATACCAACAAGTCAATAGCAGGATGTATGAAAGTGTCATTGAAGTCAGTCAAAGACATTGCATATATGTCGCCACTAGATTGATACACTGGAAATGTTCTGCCTGTGTCAGCAACAATACTAGTTGATGCATTTGCACTGTTAATTTTAGCAAAGTTGGTTGTAACTTCTTGTGGCTCCTGGGTAGTTGCCTCATTTGGCGTGGCGCTGGTGCTTGTTGAAACAGCTCCTGCTTGTAATCTGGTGTCAGCAATGGTGCCTAGGTTGCCGCCGGACCCTTGCACACTTAAAACCACAGATGGATTTGTAGAATACTGATATACCACTTGATCGATAAGTTCATCAATCATCCCTGAGGTCATCTCCTGCAGGTTTCCGCTGTTGTTGTAAAGGGGTGTTCGCACAGTCATGTGCTACTCCTGTTTTGCTTTGAGCTGATCTACTTCTTGCTTGAGTGTTTTGACTGCTTCAATCAAATATGCTGTAAGTTTAGAATAATTTATACCTTCTGGATTGCCTTGCTCGTTTTTGGACACAACATTTGGAATGACAGGATAAACTTCTTCCGCAATCAATCCTGCTTCATTTTTGTTTTTTCCATTTATTCTATCATAGGTAACACCTGTTAGTTGAATAAGTTTGTCTAGTGCATTGTTTATTGGGTTAACATTTTCTTTGTATACAATACTTGAAGTTTCTGTAACACTTTGACATGATAAATTTCCTGGCATTGATACATCTGCAGTTCCTGTAATAGTAAGTGCAGAAGTTACAGTTGAGCCTTGATTAATTTTAAAGATGATCGGCTGATCAGCGTTGTTCTGTGTGATAATAAAATCACTGTCAGTCACTGACATGGTGGCATCGGAAGCTGCGCCAACTGTGAGTCCTGTGTTGTTAAGCACACCAAATGTGCCTGATGTTGTTTGGTTTACATCATTTTGTAAAAACACAGAAGCCGCTCTACCTCCTAATTCCAAGGCATTTTGTGCTGTGCCATGCAATCTAAATGTAGTTGAGTCTGTGTCTTCGTAAAAGGTAATTCCTTTGGCAAGTTCAGCTGATCCAAAACCTGTTGGAGTAGCATCTAATGTTCTTGCTGTTTTTGTGAGAATAGCAACTCTTGTTCCATCTTGATACAATGATAAAACATTTGCAGTGCCGCCACCTGATAAATTTTCTACATCAACAAGCCATCCTGACTTGCCGTCGCCTGTCTTAAAGATTGGTCCAATTAAATCAAATGCCGCACCATCATACATGAACAATTGATCATTGGTTGTGTCATTCCACAGTGTGCCAGTGGTCAATCCAACTGTAGGAGTTGTTGCAGAATTTCTTACACCCACTTCGACAAAGTTACTGCCATCATAAATCTTAAGTTCAGTATTAGTTGAGTCATACCAAAGTTCTCCTTTGATTGGAGCTGAAGGAGCAGTGCTTGAAGATGAATTTTCTAAAAGTTTAACTAGGTTTTCATTGAATGGTTCGCCATATGATTGATAGTTTCTACCAATCAGTTGTAAAGTTGTTGTGGTGTCAAGTGCACCATCCTGCACTGTTGCAACTACTGTGCCATCTGTTTTGTTAATTGTGTATGCCATTTGTTATATTTACCGCTCCTATACATCCACAAAGTTGGTCAAACTTTGAATCCTTATTGTGTAATCAATTTGTATCAACCTGTTCAAAGACTTCTGCACAGGATGGAATATCACATGTGTCAACAAGTTGCCAGCACCAGCTGTGCCTTCCCATGAAAACAGTGAGATTTCATCAAAAACAAATGTGTCATTGACTGTGGTTGTGTTGTCAAATGCCTGTTGTCCTGCAGGCTCACCAAAATCTAACAAACATGACACAATACAATCTGTGTATGTGGTAGCGTTGGTGTGTGCAATTGTGATTTTGTTTCTAGTGGTGTCTGTGTTCAATGATGATTGATCATTCACACTTTTAAAATATGTTCTGTTGTATAAATTTGCATTTGATCCTGAGGTATTTGGCGTAAGATATGTTATTATTCCAGTGTTGTCCACTGATGTGCCACCGTTTCCAAAGTGCATTTCTTCTATAAATCCAGTTGATCTGTTTGCAATTGAATTGGCAAGTGCAACAGAAAAGTTTTCATAGTGTATTGCGTTTTTCTTGTCTACATACACATTACCGGATTCAGGGTCATATATCTTAATATAACCTTGTATATCTAGTCCCTGTTGCTCATCAGGTTTAACACTGGTAGGCGCATCAGGTTTTTTATTATCTGAGGATGTCATATCGTATATTTAGTCACTGCAATTAACACTATTGTTTTTTTCCGACCATAAATATATGCACATGGCAACTCAAGTTCAATTTAGACGTGGCACAACAACTGAACACAACAGTTTTACTGGTGCTGCCGCTGAAGTTACAGTAGATACCACACTTGACACCCTAAGAGTGCATGATGGCTCCACAGCAGGCGGTGTGCGTATTGCAAAATTTTCAGAAATCCCATCAACATTTAATTTCATACTAGAAGCAGACGACAGTGCTGGCGTTCCTATCAACACAGATGGAACTGGCACTTTGCGATTTGCAGCTGGCGGAGAAAACATAACCACATCGTCAGATTCAGCAGGCACAATTGTTATCACTGGAGCTACAGACATCACAGCAAATAATATTGCATCATCAGATTCAACTGCTATTCAAATCAATGATGCAGTAAACATCTCTGGAGTTTTAAGTGTGAATAACATTGATACCAACAATATTCAATCAGGTGATTCCACTGGTGTTGTTGTAAATGACATATTAAGAATTAATGGCACTATATCTGCTGTTGATTCAACAGCTCTTGTGGTTCAAGATGCTCTTGAAGTAAATGGTGCATTAACTGTATCTGGAGCGTCAACAGTGGCGGCTCTAACAGCTTCTGGCACAGTTACTCACAATGCGGCAACTGTTTACTCTGTGCAGGATGATTTAGCAACTTCAACAACTGCTTTGTCATTGACTAAAACTGTTCACTCACTAGCAGGTGGAGAAACTGATTACACACTAGCTGCTGGCACAGAAGGACAAATCATGCACTTTGTTGTTGCAGGTGGTTCTTCCACTGCCAATGAAGTTGCCTTAACAGCAATCACAGTAGCACAAACGCGAAATCCAAGAGACGGTGATGTGTTAGCCACATATGTATGGCAACCATTTATTACCGGCAACGACGAACTTGGCGACTCCACTGTTCCACAAAGAACATTAGCAACATGTATCTTTGCCAATGGTGCATGGAACTTAGACTTCTTTACTAAAATATAATTTTCTTTAAAATTTAAATTAAACTTATATCTGCAGGTTTTTCTTGTAGGAATGCTATCTCAACACCTGTTGCCTGTTGCAGTCCTAGTCCGTTTGAAGCAGATGTCGTGCCTTGATCATACCACACCAGTCCAGTTTTTCTAATAATATCAACTTGCACTCCAACAGATGGAGCACTGTCTAAAATGACAGCAGTAGTTGAGTCGGATCCGATGCTGAATGCTGTTGACTTAGCACCACCTATCGTTACCACAATGTCTTCTTTTGCACTAGGAAGATAAGAAAGAGCAAATGACACTGTGGTGCCATCGCCAGTAAATGTTGTGGTTGCTGTGGTGTCTTCATATGGCATTGACTGTAATCCACTTGCATCTACAATTTTACTTTTCAATGCATGTGTCTGTACTGCTGTGCCGAATGTGCCTCTGTATAATCTTTTGAGGGTGTTGCCATCCTTTTCAAAATATGCTATTCTTTCAGTGCCAATAAAGATCACGCCTGGTGTATTGATGTCTGTATTTGGTGTGCCAAGCACAGTTGCATCTTCTACAAGTATTTCTGTAGCATCTTTGCTGAGTTCCGCTTTTAACACAGTGGAGTGTGCAGATGAAATACGTTTGTAATGATATCTATTGATAATGTCTTTGAATACTCTGTATGCAATAGGATTTTTTTGTATTGTGCCACTAATATATGTCACTGTGACCACATCGCTCAATCCTAAACTACGTTGAGGTAAAAACAATTGATTGCCTTCTAAAACGTAATCAATGTTTGCAGTAAGATATTGCTTATTAACTGTGACAAATACAAAACTTGAATTCAGAGGAGTTTTAGATAATTCATATTTTTTAGCATCAATGTCATCAGCTAAAATATTTCCGCTTGTGAATCCAAGATCTTGGTTGAATTGATCTCCTGTATCAAGATCACCAAAGTCTTCTGTGGTTGTCGGACTGGCAGTAATTAATCCTCTGTCCACAGTCAGTGTTGTGACATCACCAGTGGATCCGGAAAACAGTTCAGTCCTTAATGATTGTGTATCATGATTACTAAAAGTGGTTACGAAAATAGTTTCTGCATCAATGGATGAATCATCGTTCCATCCTGACTGAAGCACTAATTTGCCATTGCCATCTAATGTGTAATCATGTCCTGACAAATAAATCACAGCAATAACATCTCCAACTGCTGGTGTCACAGACAATACTGCGGCAGTGTTTCCTAAGGCATTTGACCCAATTGTAAAGTCTTCACCAGGAGTAAGTTTGATACCATTTTTAAAAACTTCTGTATCGGTTATGTTTGCTAGTGCGGAACTTACAGGTTCTGTAGGAATTATAAAACTTGTAGTTGATGCATCACCTTCATAGTATGCAATTTGTGGCGGATCTAATCTATATCTGTTAGTTCCATTTGATCCAGCAACACCTTCTACAATGACTTTATGATGATATGGACCAGTCACCAATGACACAGGATCAATCTGTATTTCAAATCTTGAAGAGTCTGTTGGAATATCAGTGTATTGTGTTGTGACAACTTCACTGAAAGCTTTGGTTCCCACAGGTAAGTCAAACAGATAAACTTCAATTTTGGCTCCATCAACTGGTGCAGATGAAAACCTTATCAAAGCAGTTACAGAATCTTCATTGAGTACTTTTGTTGTGGTTGTTTTAACACCATTAACTAAAACATATGTTTGCGTAATCAAGTCAGAATTAACAGTGGTTGCAAAATCAACTGTGCTTGCGTCGCCTGTAAATTCAAATCTGCCAAGTAAACTGTTGGTTGATACTTCAATCACACTTATTTCAATGATATCATTATTGCTTGGTGCAGTTGTGAATGTAATTTTATTGGTTGCAAAATTAACTGTGTAATCTGTGCCCTGTATTTTGAATATGTTGTTAACATACACCCTAAGACCATCTGTGTTGGTAAGTTCTGGTGTTGTGAACACAACAGTTGATCCATCTCCTGAATATCTTTTTTTGAAAATGTTTGATGCACTGTCAGTTTGCCTTGTGTATACTTTAAGATCAAGTGTGTCATACACACCACCTGGTAAAACTTCTTCAGGACCATGAGCAGAATATTCAGAAATAAAATCATCACCTACCACATTTATATCTTCTGCACGTGTGCCCAAACTTGTTGTGAAGGATTTGGAATCCAACACTTGATCAAGATTGACTGGATCTGTAGCCTCTGCCAAACTTACGTTGGTATCATATTCTGTGTTGTCGTATCCAATGATGTCATACCCTGATGACTCAGAAAATGTCAGTGACTGCACTCTTACTCCAGGATATTCAATTCCTGTCATTAATTGTGCATACGCATTATTAGTGGTTGATCCATCTCCTATCAAACCAGCCATGCCAGCTGAAGGATCATAGTATGCATGGATTCTATCAGTTGCAGACCATTCTACTAGCGGATGCTGTGATGTTGCACTTGATGAATCAGGCAATAACACATTATCCCCAAATTTATCTCCACTTGTGAACGGCTCATGCACACGATAAATTTTATCCAAGTATCTAACATTTTGTCCTGCTGTGTAAGATGTATATTTGCTCCATTCTACTATTGTATTAGACTGTGTTTCACGTAATGAATTCAGTCTATCAAATTTAATAGTAGTATCCACTGATCTAACTTTGTTATTAACAAGTTCTGCATGTGCAAGAGCAGTGGTTTGGATTGATGCCCCTCCGCCGCCTGTAATAGATACTGTAGGAATACTCACATAGCCTGTGCCAGCGTTAGTGACTTTTATCTCAGTTATTTTGCCATTTCCTATTGTTGCAACAGCTTTAGCTCCTGTGCCGCCACCGCCTGTGATAGTGACTGTTGGAACTTCTGTGTAACCGTCTCCTTGTCTATCAACCACAATGGATCCCACAGTAAGTTTAAAGTTGTTGGCATACTCTTTCCATGGATATGTGTCATAAATGCTTGGCAGATCAGTCTGCGATGGATTTATATTAGGAGTTTCATAGGTTGCTGTGTCTTTGTTGTAATATGTTCTGTTATCAAAGTCAGTGAAATCACCAGCGACTGTGTCTTTATTGAGATATGAAGTTACATCTTCACGCACAGTAGTTTTGAAAGGTAAAACTTCTCTAAAGAAATCATTCACTGCATCAGCAGTGTCTATTTGGAATTCACGTAACTGTTGTAAGTTTGAGTATGTGTTGATTGCTTTAACAAAAGATGTTTTAAATGCCCAATCTAGATTTTTATTTTGTAGTTGTGCAATTCTCACTCCAATAAAGAATAGTTTGTTGTATAAAATTGCATCTTCATCAATTGCAAAATTTTTGACAGCATCTAAAATATTTCTAAGTTCTGTCACTGCTTCTGCATCATACAAATCAGCTCCGTATGCATCTGCTCCAAATCCAATTTGGTTTGCAGAGTAATCA
>JACLAA010006031.1_pt1 | contig 29237 bp, 18 predicted proteins | sample 8027891 | NCBI WGS metagenome assembly JACLAA01 (sample SAMN15724900, study PRJNA655200) | protist metagenome | isolation source: fluorescence activated cell sorting (FACS) single amplified genomes of... | place: Spain: Blaines Bay Microbial Observatory, Mediterranean Sea | collected 2016-01-19 | reverse complement strand
CATCACAAATTCACGCGCACGCAAAAAAGACACGAGTTCAACGATGCGTTCGCGCGTCGCGGAGCATCGCCCCGTCGCCGAAGACCTCGAGTCCGCAAATTCGACTTTTGGGCCAAAAAGGGTTGACTACGAGAAAAACCCACCCGCGAAAGGGAAAGCGATGACACGCACTAAAAGAAGAGACAAAATCCTTTTCGTCGTGCTCCTCGTGCTGTGCTTCGCGTGTTACTGGAACCAACCACCACTTTCGGCCGGGATTCTTACACCGAACGAGAGTTACTTGAAACAGTTCAAACGAGACTCTGATGGGAGAATTTCAAACCTATCCGACGTTCGAGAGTTTCGAGAGAAGGAAGTTGAGAAAGAGAAGAAGATGTCCCCGAACGCAGTGCGAGTGAAATATTCAGGAGGTGAAGACGCTGACGATGCGAAGAAGACGCCGGCGAGTACGAGCACAAAAAGTCACGCGACGACGACGAGAAACTCGGGGAAATCTCACCATCACCCTCAGGAGCAACACCACGCGCACTCGTTCATACCGGTGAAGCCGCACGTCGGCGCGTGGACGAAAGATGCACATTTGAAAGCGTTCGAAGATTTCATGGTGCCGAGTCGCGTGGAAGTTTTAGTGCAATCGAATAAAGGAGGCGGTGAAGAGGAAGACGAGGAAGACGACGAGGAGAAGGAGAAGGAGGAGGAGATTGAAAGAGAAGAAGAGGAAGGAGAAGAAGAAGAGGGAGGAGTAGCAACAGCAGGAGATGCAGGAGGAGGAGAAAAAGAAGAAGAAGAAGAGCACGGCGGAGAGGAGGAAGAGCGCGCGGACGGAGGCGAAGAAAAGCGGGTCGCCGCGCACGCGTTCTGCGCGCCGACGGGAAAGTCTAAAGCAGCCGCAGAGGATATTAAATCCCAAAAGTTGGCTTTTAAAGATATAACGGATTTGAAGGATCTCATGGACGGGATACAAGTGCCAAAAAACGGACTTTGGAAAGCCGCGAGAGCGCCGCAACTCATGGTGCACACGCTTCCGTACGCGGAGAAGGCGTTTGGAAAGGATTTGGCTGAAAATTTAGAAGCGGACGGGTGCATACCGGAGATGGATTTTACGAGGCGCGGTAAAACTTGCGCTGTCGTCGGTAACGGTGGAGTCAACATGCGGGATCAAAACCAAGGCTACGGGATTGATGGTGCGGACATTGTAATTCGATTCAACGACGGGCCGACGAGTGGATTTGAGAAATACGTCGGACGCAAAACCACGTTTAGATTAATCAATAACCAATGGTCGAGACACGTGGCAGATAAAGGACCGAAAGGACCGTGGGCTGAAAGCGAAGCGTTGCTGTTGTTTGGAAGCGGCGCGAAACGCTCGTTTCGAAACGTCTGTAAAAAGTCGACGTCGCCGATTTTGTACATGGATCCGACGTTAAGTCTTCGCGCTCGAGAATTGTATCGCAGAGTGTACGCTCGATTGTCCGGTGCAAATCTTGTCAACGCAGAAGGACGAAACGCCCCACCGAGTGGTATCGAAGGATTACTCTTAGCGTTTGCTGTGTGCGATAGCGTGAGAGTATACGGATTTCATACGGATATTCCGCATCACGCGGTGCATACGGTTCCGTACCATTACCACGATAAAGTCACCGGCGCGGACGACGCGCACTCGTTCAATTATCAAGGCATGTTCTTACAGACTTTGGAGAAAATGGACGTTGGAATGACGATATGTTCGAGGTATAAACACCAAGATTCCCCGAGAGAGTGTACGAGTTAGAAATTTAGAAGATAGAGATTTAATCATTATTTAGCTTTCGCGGCTGCTCGATCTCTCGCTTTCTGATACTTCTTCCCTTGGCCACCTTTCGATTGTTTCACGTGCTTAGGTTTTTTCTTCTCCTTCATCCATAAATCGTCGCCGTTTCGGTAAAAGTCTTCTTTTCTCTGCTGTTGCTTTCCGGAAGACGAAGGATGCGCTAAAAAGTTATTCTCGTCTTTCTCGCCTTCTTTGATTCTGACTTTCCCGGCTTGGTTGGGGTTCTCGTCCCATCCGAGCTCAAATTCAAACTCCTCTTCGGAAATTTTGCCCTTCTTCCACTTTTTCAGAGCTCTGTAATCGTCGTCTAGTTCGTCTAATTCCTCTCGCGTTTCGATTTGACGACGTTTGTGCGCGGTGAGCTTCTTTTCTGGTTTATTCTCTTTTTTCCTTTCGTTATTTCCGCGACTCTCCTTCTTCCTTCGAGCGTCGTCGTCGTCTTCTTCCTCTCCTCGCGCTTCCTTCTCCTCGCGATCTTTTTCGAGCTGTATTTTGCGCTGTTTTTCTCTCTGAAGATCCAAGTACGGAATCTCTTCGATGTTGACATCGACGCACTCTTCGAATCCTTCGAGCGTATTCTTCGCCGCTTTGCGAATTTCCTTCATCTTCGGTAAACGCAAAAGTCCCATGGCGTTTGCTAATTTTGCCAAGTGTAGCTCTTTCAAGCGAAAGATAAATCGACAGTGGTGTTCTTTATACCCTCGAACGTACGATACGAAAGCTCTGACGCCTTTTTCCATCGCTTCGCGATCGCGTTTAGAGAGCGCTCGAAGCGTGTCGTACACTTCTCTCGCGCCGTTTGCGTCTTCTTCTACGACTGCATCCAAATCCTCTTCTTCTTCTTCTTCTTCGCCATCGCCGTTATCGCCATCCGCGAATCTGCAATTACCATCTCTGCGTAAATGAACGCCTCTAATTTTCAAGAATGCTACGTATGAGCTTTCCTCTTTCGTCAATAACGCCAAGGCGCTACCTTTTGCGCCCATTCGAGCGGTTCTTCCAACTCTGTGAGTAAACGCGGACGGATCTTGCGGCATATCAAACTGGACGATCCAATCGACGCCGGGAATATCTAAACCTCTCGCGGCAACGTCTGTTGTGAGCAAAATGGATGATTCAACGCCGTTTTCTTCATCGTTCTCTTTATTCTCCGCGAAATTCTCTAAAGTTTGCTCTCGCTGCGCCTGCTTCATTTTGCCGTGTAAAGCGAAAATTTCTATTCTACTGTCGTTGCCATTTTTCGTCGTTTTCTTCTTCTTATTGCTACTACTATTGTTATTATTATTATTCTTTTTACTACCACTACCGACATCTAAAAGCGCATCCAAAGCTTTCTGATAGTAATCCACGCACGCGCACGTGAGGAAATACACAATGATCTTCCTCCCTTTCTTCGCCTTTAAAAATTCCGCTAATCGGAAAATCTTGGCGTCGACGGTTTCGCAAATTCTATACGACAATTCCAACTGCATCGGCAATTTACTCCCCGCACCAGCTCCTATCGCTCCTTTCTTCTTATCTGTTTTATTTTCCTTTCCTCCACCCGCTGCTGCTGCCGCCGCTGCCGCGTTTGAATCTCTCACCGTCACCCGGACTGGATTCCGCAACCCGGCTCTCGCCAACTCCTCCAACTCCTCCGTCTGCGTCGCCGAAAACAACCCAGTTCTTCTCTGTTTCGGCAACATCCCAATAATCGAGTTCAGAGTTTTCGCGAAGCCCATACCTAAAACTCTGTCTGCCTCGTCCAACACCAATAACTCGCACCTCTTCGCGTCTAAATCTCTCGCTTTCGTCAACACGTCCAACATCCGCCCGGGCGTGCCGATTAAACACAGCGACCCTCGTTCGCTGAACCGTTTGAGATCGTCCGCGACAGTTTGTGCGCCTCCACCGACTAACAGCATTGGTTTAACGTCCGGATTAAATTTCGAGTGTTCTTTGCTTTCCTCGTCCTCTTCGTCCGCTATTGCCCTTAAACTCTCTAAAAACGGCTCCGCCACGTCTCGAATTTGCCTCGCCAGCTCTCTCGTCGGCGATACGATCACCGCCCCGATTGAGTGTTTCTTAAACTTGCTCTCCTTGTTCGCCTTCCACAATATCTCAATCATCGGTAACACGAACGCGAGCGTTTTCCCCGATCCCGTGCACGCTTCCACGCTCACGTCTTTGTTTTTCCCGAGTAAACCAATGACGGCGGCTTGCACCGGAGTGGAATTTACGAACGCGAGAGATTTGAGAATAGATAAGGTTTGTGCCCGCAGAGGAGGTTCTAATTGTTCGAACGGCGGGCCTTCGGCGACTGACCGAGAAGAAAGAGGAGGAGGCGCCATTTTTTTCGTCTAATTCCGCTTCCTCTCTTAAACGCGCGCGTTAAATAAATGAGCGTACTGTGTCTTAAATTTTGGCGTTTCGTTCGTGTCAGGGGCTGCTATAAATAAATATTTAGCGTCGTCATCTTAATCATCATCTCACTCGCTCGCTGCGGACGCCGGTGCGGCAGCGTGCGGCTTACTGGTCCTTTGCGCTGCCTGCGGAGCCCCTCCTTCGGAGACTCTCTCTCCGCGTTGTTGTTGTTGTTGCACCCGTTTGGCAATATGGTGGGAATATCGATGATGGACCCCCACGTTTCCGCTGTGATGATGACGGTGATGATGATGGTGACTACTACTGCTGCTATTTCTGCTACCGGTGGTCTTCTCCACTTCCTTCTGCTTCTCGACGCCTAAGAATTCTTTTTTCGCGTTGGCCAATCTTTGTCTTCGGTCTCTTTCTTTCTCCGCGGCGGTTAAAATCAAAGCTAAGCTCGTCGCCAAAGATTCAATAACGCACGCGTTTCGACCGCTAATTTCACCGAGTCTCCACGCGGTGAATAACGCTAAAGTTAACAACGTCGCTCGTAAAATCCACGTCGCGTGGTGCGCACCTGGAATAGACCCAACCCATCTTCGAAACGATCTCGACCGTAAACGCAAGTACGTCGCGGCGACGCCTCGGGAAAGTACATCCCCTAAAGTCAACGTTTGCGGTAATATAGACAATCCAGTAAACGCTATGAACCCCCACACGCCTCCTTTCCTCCACGCGCACACGCCCATCCACGTAATCGCGTCCATGTTCGCCGGCGCTCTCGGCCCACCTCTCGATAAAGACGAATTCACCCCGAGCATGTCGTACGTCTCCGGCGCTCGGCAAAACGCGTACGCCGCGCAGAGCAACATCGATATCGACGTAAAGTTATGAATCTCTTTTTTGATGGGCAGTTCCATCAGCACTGGACTCTTCAACGGTTTAAACGTGAGTAAAAACATATGCAACGTCACCGCAGCCATGCCGTTGTATAATAATCTTCCGTGTCGACCGAATATTGTTCGTAATCGTTTCGGCGTTAAGAGCGAGTGCGGCAAGACAAACACCAAAGCAGTGGGCACGTTTTCCTTGAAAAACTCCCAAATTTTCCCCTCTGGACAACTCCTGTTACTCGGGTACCCTTTCGCCGCAATCAGTGGTTGCAACCAGGGAACTCGGTATCCTAAGTGCGATATCCACGCGACCGTGGAGATGAGAACCCAGATGGTGTACGACGCGCACGCGTACGCAATGAAGACGTCTTTTCTTTTGACTTGTCCGGCACCCCTAACTGTCGTATCGTCTTGAGAGTGATGATGATGACTTTTACGATGACGACGACGACGTCGAGGATGATGATGCGTATCACCACGCGTTGTTCTCATCGTCGTCGTCGCCGTGGTCATGAGGATGATGCTGGTGTCTGAAAGCAAAACTATTAAAAGGAGGAGGAAGAGGAGAGAGAGAGAGAGGAGAGAGAGAGGAGAGAGTGAGGCAGAAATACATTACACAGAAGCTCTAAAAATAGCCGATTGAAAACCTTTTTTTTAAAGTTATTATAAACCAACTGTTTCGTCTAAGCCTAAGCTCAAGTTTAAGTTTTGCACGGCGGCTCCGCTGGCACCTTTACCCAAGTTATCCAAGCGAGCGACGAGCAAACACGTGCCTTTCTCGTCGTTAGCAAACACGGAGAGCTCGAGTTTATTCGTGTCTCGCAAACCGTCGGCGCGTAAAAACGCGCCTCGCTCTAAATCGTCCGTTTGGTTATACTCGCGAACGGAGACGAACGCGGAGTCTTTGTACCATTCTTTCAGACACTCTTGCAATTCCTTGCCGCTTTTAACGTTGGCCATGTTGTCGTAAAAAAGCGGCACGGAAACCAACATGCCTTGCGCGAACGACCCAACCGCCGGTTGGAAAATCGGTTCGTGCTCTAATCCCGCGTATTTTCGCATTTCCGGGATGTGCTTATGATTTAAGTTGAACCCGTACGCGCCGTACGGTTCTGCCTCGGGACTTTCATAAATAGCAATCAGCTGTTTCCCACCACCGGTATATCCACTGACGGCGTTCACGGTCGTTCGCAACCCTTTCGGAATGAACCCGTTTTCCACGAGCGGCTTCGTCAAACCGATAAATCCAGTCGGGTAACATCCGGGATTGGAAATTCTCTTCGCCGTTTTCACTTTCTCCCGTTGCTCTTTCGATAATTCCGGAAACCCGTACGTCCACTCGTCGTTCGTTCTGTACGCGGTGCTCGCGTCGATGATCACCGTGTTTGGATTGGTCACCAAGGCCACCGCTTCCACGGCTGCCGCATCTGGTAAACATAAAATGGCACAATCCGCTTCGTTCAACGCTTCTTCTCTCGCTTTGGCGTCTTTTCTCAAACTATCTGGAAGTTGAATGAGCTCGATATCTCCCGATGCTCGTTTTTCTAAGCGGTCTCTGACTTGTAACCCAGTCGTGCCCGCTTCGCCGTCGATGAAGATGCGTTTCTTTTTTGTCGATGATGCGAAAACGATGAAATTTCCTCCTGAATTACTCCTTTTGCTGCTCCTTTTGCTCAAAGCTTTTCCTCCTCCTCCTCTCAAAACCTTTTTCGTCGCAGTACTACTACTCGTCGTAGTACTACTCGTCGTCGTAGCACTCGCAGAAATGTTGTTATTCGCGCGACATGATAACAGTATTCTCATGATGATGATGATGATGATGATAGTTCTATATAACAATTTTTTTTGTCGTGTATTGCGACAAAAGGCTCTCGTCTCTCTTCTTTTCTCTCTTTCTCTCTCATGAGAGAATCTCTCTTCTTTTTTCACGCTTTTGTCTCTGTCAGGCAAAAATTTATTCCTCGTCCCCCTGTCATTAAAATCCAGCGCAACAGCGTTTTGATGAGAATTTTTTTGTTTTTTTTGCAAGCACAAAAAAGGAGCAAAAGAAGAGCAAAAGGACACGAACGCACACGATCTCATTCTCATCATCATCACTCATCGTCACATTTTTTCATCTCTTCTCGCGTCGTCACACCACCAACACCAACAAAAACACACCGCACTACTATTACACTACCACTCCTTTTACGCGACTTTTTGCGATTTCACACAGGGAGAGAGAGAGAAAGTGTGTGTGTGTGTAAGAGAAAGAGAGAGGAGAAGTTTGAGTGAGAGCGAAAGAAGAGTTTGCTCATTTTACGCGTGTGGATTATAAAAAGCATTTACGCGTTACGCGAGAAGAGAGGAAGTGGGTGCGCGCGTGCTGCTTTTACGAGAAAAGAAGAAGAAGAAGAAGAAGAAGAAGAACAGGAAACGAGGAATAACGACAGAAGGTGGGAGTGAGAATTAGAGAGAGAGAAACAGGGAGTAACAACAGTAGAGAGTAATAATTAAGAATAATAAGCAAAGCAGTAGAGGGCGGCGTGAAAATAGGAAGGAAGTAGAAGAAGAAGACAAAAGTAAATAATATTAACGGGAAAGGAAAAATGGCATCATCGTCGTCGTGGCAACCGGCGCAAGAAGGCGTGCAACAGGTTGGACAACTCTTGCAAGAGTACATCCAACCGAACGCGAACCAACAGTTGATGTACCAAAGACTGCAGGAGTGCTCGAAATTCCCGGATTTCAACTCGTATTTGGCGTTGATTTTGTGTAAAGGAGACGGGACGTACGGGGACGACGTTCGGCAAACCGCCGGTCTTTTGCTGAAGAACAACTTGAAGACAACTTGGCAGTTTTCGGAGGAACCGCACGAGTCGTTCATCAGAGACGCGCTGACTGGGAGCATGACGCACCCGTCGAGAATTGTCAGACGAGTCGTTGGGACGTCGTTGGCGATATGTGTTCGACAGAAAGGGTGGCAATCGGCGCCGCAGTTGTGGCAATTGATTGCGGAAAATTTGGACGCTTCGAAGGACCCGAACGCGTTAGACGGCGCGTTGGACGCGTTGTATAAAATTTGCGAAGAGACGAACGGGTATTTAGAAAGCGACGTGGCCACGGCGAACCAAGTTGGTTTGCCAGAGTGCCCGGCGAGTTTAGTCATTCCGAAAACGTTGCAACTGTTTGGACATCCGGACGGGAAGGTGAGACAATCCGCGATTGCGATTTTGAATATGATTGCGCCGTCCTGGCCGAGGGAAAAACGAGACGTGTTGGACGATTATTTACGAGGTTTGTTCGCGTTAGCGCACGACCCGGACGACGTGGCGAGGAAATACGTCTGTCAAGGTTTAGTGCAATTGCTTCACATCGCGCCGGAAAAAATGACGCCGAATTTAAGAGAGATTATTACTTTCATGTTGGAGAGGCAGGCGGATCCGGACCCGGACGTGGCGGTAGAATCGTGCGAGTTTTGGGCGGCGTTCGTTGAGGCAGATTTAGAACCCGAGTCTGTGAACATTTTGAGAGAGTTCACTCCGCACTTAATCCCGGTGTTGTTGACAAACATGGCGTACGAAGAAGACGACGAGGAAGTGTTGCAAGCCGAGGAGGACGAGTTGAACGCAGACAGACCAGATCGAGATCAAGATATCAAACCGACGTTTCGTGCGCAAAAGGATAAATCGTTCGGTGAAGGCGGCAAAGACGGCGACGAGGAATACGACGACGACGATGACGACGATTGGGGGACGTGGAATTTAAGGAAATCTTCGGCGAGCGGTTTAGACACGCTTTCTTTACACTTTGGCGACGAGCTTTTGCAAATCATGTTGCCAGTGGTTGAGCAACGTTTGGCGGATCAGAATTGGAGAATTCGAGAATCTGCGATTTTGGCGTTGGGTGCAGTCGCGGAAGGGTGCACGAACGGTCTCGCGCAGTACCTGCCTCAGCTCGTTGGTTTCCTGTACCCGATGTTGGACGACGCGAGACCTTTGGTGAGATCGACGACGTGTTGGACATTGTCTCGATTTTCTCCGTGGTTATGTCGATCCGCCATGCCTGCTGATCACCCTAACGCTGTTCCAGGAACGACCGCGGAAGCTTCCGCGGCTGGTTTGCAACAGTTACAAACGGTGTTGATGGGAATTTTGAACAAGATTGTCGACAAGAACAAGAAAGTTCAGGCGGGCGCCTGCGGCGCTTTGGCAAACTCTTTACAAGAAGGTCGAGAACTTCTCGCGCCATGGACGGAACAGATTGTCCAAGCGTTGAGTGCGGCGTTAGAGAGGTATCAGAGAAAGAATCAGAGAAACTTATACGACGCTTTACAGACCATGGCGGAGTACATCGGTCCTTCGATTTCCGATCCAAAATACGCCGATCAGTTGCTTCCGAGAATGTTGGAGAAATGGAAAAACGCGCAAGAAGGCGATCCAGAAACTTATCACCTCTTAGAGTGCATCACAGCAGTCGTAGCCGGTACTGGTAGTGGATGCATGAAGTATGCGCCGGATATTTTCGCGGCTGCCTCGCAACTGTGCACGACGGAACTGCAGAAGAAAGAAGCGGTGCGAAGAAATGAGCTTCCTCACGACGCGCACATACACGAGCATCTCCTCGTCGGTTTAGATTTACTTTCCGGGTTAGCTGAAGGTTTAGGTCAACAATGCGAACCGCTGTTGATGAATTCGCACACGCGAGAGATCTTGCTGGCGACGTGTGCGGATGATACGCCCTCGATTAGACGATCGGCGTTTGCGCTTTTAGGGGACGTCTCCAAGGCGTGCCCTCAACACGTCAGTCCATCGTTGAGAGAGTTTCTCGATTTGGCCAAGCAAAACTTGGCTCCGGATATGATTACTGCGGCGACGGTGTCCTGTTGTAACAACGCGTGCTGGGCAGCTGGTGAGTTAGCCATTCGATGCGAGCCGAGCGCGTTGCAACCTCACGCTCGCGCGTTTGCGGAATCTTTGGCGGGAATTCTCGAGATGCGAATGGTCAATCGAAGTTTGGGTGAAAACGCGGCGATTACGCTAGGAAGAATCTCTATGCAGTGCGCGGAAGAGTTGGCGTCGGCTTTGCAGAATATCGCTCCGACGTGGTGCGTTGCGATGCGAAGATTACGAGACGGTGTCGAGAAGGAACACGCGTTTAAAGGTTTGTGCGAGTTGATCAAAGTGAATCCAAACGGAGGCGTGAACTGCTTGAAAGAGATTTGTGAAGCCATCGCGTCTTGGAGACAGTGCAGAAGCCAAGAAGTATCCTCGGCCATGCGCGACGTTTTGCAAGGGTACAAGAATCACATCGGCGCGGAGCAATGGGCGCAACTGGAGAGGAATCATTTAGAGCCGGCGGTGGCGCAAAAACTGAAACAAACGTACGGCGTTTGATAAAAAAAGAGAGCAAAAGAGAGAGTGGTGTTTGTTGCGAAGAACAAGGCTTTATTGTTGTTGTTGTATATATTTCGCTACTTGAACAATTAGAGGCGAGCGGGGTGGTTTCTCACACCGCGAGCTTTATTTATTATTAAGTCAAATCTAAACCTTCTGAACATAATTTACACGCGCTCGCGACTACTACATCGCAAAACTGGTCCAAATCGCTACTTTTCCGTTCGCGTTGCTACCGGCTAATCTTAATCCGTCGCTCGAAAAGGAGAACGAATCCGCACAAAACGCGAGCGCGGGCGTTTTTGGTTTATCTTGCTTGGTCTCATCTTCGCCATCGCTGAAGAACGTGTCGTCCTCTCGCGTTTCGAGGACTTGCTTGATCTCGTAATTCCGCTCGTCCTGGCCTTCCTCGTTTTGCGAGAGCGAATTTTTCGTTTGCAAAATTTCGCACACCAGACCGGTGACTTTATCGCGCGGAGAGGCGACCATCGGCGGTGCGGTGGAGACTTTAGCCGGACAAAAAGAAAAACCACCGCGTTGGGGCGGCATAGATGCCGTCGCAATTGGCACTAAATGGTCGCCAGACGTTCCTAAATCGACAATTCTGAGTAATCGAATTTTCCCGTTTGCCGTAGCCACGGCGAGGACGGGCGCATTGATCGAAGCAACGTACGCGCACCAAAATAAAGCGCACACGGGCGATCGCTCTTGGCCTAAACTATTCACGTGCAAAACCGTGAGCGAAAATCCTTGGGAAGGCTTCGTCGCTTTTTCTTTCGCGTAAGTCTTCACTCTGTTCATGGCCACTTTCACGTCGTCCTTCATGCGCTTCGCCATCAAATTCGCCTTCTCTTTCGCTTTTTCTTTAATCTCTTCCGGTTTTAACGCGGACATCAAAGACTTTTTAGCGGCAGGAGCGGCAGGACTTTCAGAGGCTTCACCGTTAATTCCGTTGTTGTTATTATCGTTATTAGCATTATCGTTATTTTCAGCGGCGTGATCACCTCCCCCGCTGTCATCGCCTTCGCCGCCTTTTGAAGCCATATCGCCGCTACTGCTATTACTTCTACGCATATCGTTTTTGTTCTTCTCTTCTTTTATCCGTCGAGAAGTTGGATCAGTTTGTTTCGCTAACGACGAGTTGTTACTGCTTTTCTTACCTTTATTCAGAAGTTTCGAGATGGATAACTTCTTCGTAAAGTCTTTCCGTTCTATGCAGGAAAGCGTAAAGACTCTTCCGGTGTCGTCGCCGAAATACGCGAGTCTCCCAGACGTGTTGAAACAAATTTCTTTCAATCCAGCTTCGGGATCACCTTGCACGCGAACTCTGTCCGGCGGTTGCGAAGAGTTCACATCCGCTAACATTACACTTCGCTGTTTCGTAGTGATTAGCACCAAGTTCGTTCTCACCGGATGTATCTTTACGCTCGTTGGATTTTCTGATATTTGTACGACAGCTTCGAGAGTGCCCGAGCGAAAATATTTCGTCGCGTTGTTTGTGTTCCCAGAATTGTTATCGTTGAGCTTATACATGCGAATTTCTTTACCTTTCGCGGAACACGCGAGCAAAGCTGAACCATCTAACGACCAATCTAAATCCGAAACGGCTTCGGTGAACACATCTTCGAGCTCAAACACGTGCGAGACACCGTGCGCGTTGTACTCGTCCATTTTCTCTTCGTCTTCGTCGTCCGAGAGAATGATTTCAGTCGTAGGCGGAGGTGGCGTTGATGCACCATCTCGTCCCTCTTCTTGTTTTTGTTCTTTTTCAATGCTCGCTACTCTATCTGCCACGGATCCTCCTTTCTTGTGTTGTTTTTTCTCGTTTCCTTCTTCTTCCTCTTCTTTTTGCTGCTGGCTAATATCATTCGTAGCGGCGCGCTTCTCGCTCGTCGCTTCTTTCGCCTCTTTGTTCTTCTCCTTCTTCTTATTTTTTGCCCTATTATCCATACCATTCTTACTCCCAAACACAATCACTCGTATTGTTCCATCTTCTCTTCCAACTGCTAAACACCTAGGAAACATCACGCTCCATTTCATCACCGTAACTTTCGCCAACGTCGCGTGGTCGCCGTCCGCGTACCCGAGAAACCGCAAGTCGTCCTCCACGTCCAAGAATATATCAGCGTTGTTGTTCGTTTCCTTCGTGCTCGCGCGTATCCCTCGTTCCACGCGTTTCTTCGCTTTCGCGTCGTCGTCGTTTTCGTTCTCGTCTGCATTCTTCTTAGTAACGCTCAACTCTTTCATTTTCTGCACGCTTTCTTTCATCTTCACGAACGATTTACTCGACACGTCTTGCAACAAAGTGCCCGCTTTAAACGTCGTCTCTTTCGCGTTCTTTGCAAAAATCTCTCTGTTTTCTTTCGAGAAGAGTTTCTTCATTCGTTCGTTCATCGTCGCGTTTATGGGTGTAAAGCTCTTCTTCTTCGTCGTCGCGTTTTCTTCATCAGCATAATCAGCTTTACTCAAACTTTTCGTCGGAGAATCGTTCACGACGACCGTTCGGTCCAATTCTTCTCCTTCTTTGTCTTCTTCTTCGTTGTCTTCCATCTTAACGCTACTCATCAGTCCTCCTCTGCTTCCTCCTCTTCGTTTTGCGCTCTTTTATTCTTCTTCAGAGAGAGAGAGTTACAGAGTTAGAGTTAGAGAGAGTGAGAGTGTGAGAGCGTTGATTTTGGAACACAGACAACACCAACACCAACAACTTTTAGTATGCCGCCATTTACGCCTAAAAACAGAGAACAAAAAGAGAGACTTTTCGTACAGACAGAGAAAAGGCGAGAAAGAGGAGAGGAATATTTTTTTTGCAGAAGAGAGAAGAGTTTTGAATTTTTTTTTTTTTCGGACAAAATGCAGAGAAAACAAACGCAGAGACACGTGAGAGAGGAGAAGCGAGAGATGAGACTGGATGATTTTTAGATTTTTTTTGGAGACGAGACATCACTCATCAACAATATCATCATCATCATCATTTTCATCAAGAGCATCACTTCTTCCCCTGCACGCTCTGCACCGCGTTTGCCGCGTAATAATAATACTAAGAATAATACCATAATAATAGCACGAACAACACACTTTGAGTTTTAGAGACAAAAGAAACGCGATGTCGTCGACGATTTATACTCCGAGTACTGCGAGAATGATGATGACGACGTCCAAGACGATGAAAACGAGAGAACCAAACACTTCTTCTTCTTCTTTAACTTCTTCTTTAACTTCTTCTTTCTTTCCGACGAGAGGAGGGAGAGCGTCGTCGTCGTCGTCGATGCGAACAAAAGCGATCGACCCGCAAGTCGCGCTCGCGGTGGCGCAACAAAACCTCTCCTTGGCTTTAGTTTTAGGCGCGGAAGGCGTTCTGAATTCCCAGCGCATGCCTTCTGATTTTATCGGACGACCGGATTTGCCAAAACTCGCGCCAGGTATCGCCGGGTGCGCTACGGCGTTCGCGTTGATTAACAGCGATAACGACGTCGTCACGCCAATTGGGTTAGCGGTTGGCGCGTTGGCGTGTTTATACGTGATTAAAATTGAGTTTGATAGATTGAACGAAACGAAAGACGATCCGTTAGATTGGCCGGGACCGAAGGTCTTTCCCGGCGGTTTGTTGGTGTTTGGATTGTTGCAGTTTCTCACCAACGCGCAAGGATTCGTGAGAGAGATGTAAAATTGATGATTTAATTTGATTGTATACGTTTCGTACTCTTTGATGAATGTGTGATAAAATTACAATATAGTTGTTGTTTGTCGTTTGTTGTTCGTGTTTTGTTGTTGTTTGTTGAGACGCAGAGGAGCAGATAAAAGCGTTTACGAGCTTCTCTCCTCCTCCATCTGCGCTTTCATCGAAGCGGCTTGGATAGCCTTCTTCGCTCTTTCCTTCGCCTCTGCCGCTTTCTTCTCCGAATTCTCTTTCGCAGCTTTCTCCAAGTAGGCGTTATACGCCGCGTGCGCTTCCGGAGAATCATTCTCCCCCGGTGCTATCATTGTTTCTTCTGGTTTCGCGCACGACACATTGCACCCCTCGCAACCTCCACAGTTGTTCACCTTACACGACGGTATCGTCGGCATGTTTGGTGTTCCGGTCACCTTCCCATCCTCAATCACGCAACAGTTCGGATCCCCAAGCGACTTGACGCAGTTCGTCGTCGAATCTTGCAACGTTTTACACTCCATCCCGCAGCACCCGCAGCACATCCAGTTCGCGCACGAGTTGAACGAATCCGCGGCGTAGCAACACGGCTTGCACTCGCCCAACCATCTCGCCGGCGTTTCCTCGTTCGCTTCCGTTTCTTGATTCCAATCTCTCAATCTTTTCGTTCCCCAATAGCAATCCTTGTACATAACCTTACATATATCGTTCCAAAAGAAACACAAATAAAGTTTACGCAACGGCGCGCCGAGCGGCGCCAGCCACTTCTTCGGCAACGCGCACGCGTCAAACTTCTTCCCGCCATCCGCGTACATCGGCAACGCTAATCGTTGGTACCGATCTTTCGGTAATTCCCCTCCCGCGTAGGCAATATCGTATTGCTCTGCAATCATATCTGGTGCACTGATTGTTTTGATCCATTTTCTCACCGACATGCGTCCGTGCGAGACGTAATCTTCCGCGCCCGGGAAGGTCAATTTCCTTCGTCTGTGTTGAGCGGCATCGGCTAAGCAACATCCGACGCCGATCATTATGCCGACGAATAAAATAACGCCGAAGCAGATGAAAATGATTTCTCCGGTTTCCACTTTCACGCCTTTACCGAGATCTGCTAATAAGGCTCTCGCGTGACCGCTCATCTTCTTCTTAACTTCTTAACTTTAACTTCTTCTTCTTCTTCTAATTAGAGTAGTGGAAGAATCGAATCTTCTTTCAAACGATCACTAATCCCCCGGGACGAACAGAGAAATTACCTTCTTTTGTTTTTGCGATCTTTATTCCTCAATACTCCAACAGCAGAGAAAAAGCTCTTTGATATATACGTGTGGTCCACTCTTCTTCTCGTCGCTTTCAACGAGAGAAGGAGCGTGACAGCGAAAACAGCGAAAGCAGCAAAAGCGCTTCTCGTGGTTTGTGTGTCTCTCTTTTGAAGAAGAGATGGTGATCTCTCTGTCCCACAAAAGAAGGTGGCACGTTTACTTATTTTAGGGTTAGGAACCCTAAACAATTTTTTTTTGCCTCTGCTCTCTTTTTCTCTTTTATGCCTTTTTCCCTTTTTTCCCTTCAAAATTGGTACTTACAAAAAGAATGAGAGCGTTTAAAGAAGAAGAAGACCTCTGAAGGAAATGAGACGATCGGAGAGCGCTCTCAACGTGAAAGCACCCGCAGTTGGTGGAGCAGTCAACGCGTTTTTACACTCCGGGTGTGAATACGGTGCGTTGTTTTGTGTGTTGTTGTTTAATTAATTATATCTCTCGGTTCGTTTTTTTTTACCCGCACTTTTCTTACTTCCGCAAAAATCATCGTCTGCGGCTTTTGTCGTCGTATCTTTACAGACGAACAAAAGCAGTGTTTTGCTGCTTTCGTTTTCCTCTCTCTCTCTCTCTCCCTTCTCTCTCTGTGTATGTGTGTTTATAGTCCTCTTTCCTGCGCGTGCGATGATGATTCCACATCAAAAAAGAAGACGAGAGAGAGAGACACTTTTTCCGTAGAAGCAGTTAAAAGTGAACAAACAAACTTTCCGATTGAATACCCAATTCGCTGACATCTTTTCTCTCTTTTGTCTCTCTCTTTTTCTTCTCACATCATCCTATGTCGTCGTACTAATGAAAAGGCATATTCCAAGAAAAATCAACGAAAGATGAGGACGCGTACTGCGTGTTCGTGGACGATGCGGTTCCCGGGAAGTTTGCGGATGCGGTGTTTTGCATATTCGACGGCCACGCCGGGAAGCTGAGCGCGACAAAGTGCGCGGAAGAATTTTTACAGCGAATATGCGACGCTTTGCCAGAAGACGAGAAGCCGAGCACGAGTAGCGGTAAAAGAAAAGAGAGCAATAATAATAATAATAATAATAATAATAGAAGAAGGAGCAGCGCGGATAATCTAAGATATCACGATATTTTATTGGACGATAGAGAAAACGCCAAACGAGTGTGGCCGAAATCGTTAGAGCAGGCGACGAGAGACGCGGCGGCGAAGATTAACCACGACATGCGAGTAACTGGAAGAGATGGAACGACCGCGTTGGTTGTTATGATTAAAAGAGCATTAGACACAAACATCGCGTACGTGAAAACAGCCTGGGTGGGGGATACGCGAGCGGTGATTCGATATAAAAACAGAACGTTCAATTTGAGCGAAGATCACACGGCGATGAATTTAAACGAACGCTCGAGGATGGGGCAGTATTACAGAGCTCGCGCGAGAAAAAGTCGCGTTTTGAAGCAAAAAGCGGACGAGTTGAAATCATTTAAGAGCAGACGAAGCCGAAACGCGAGTGTGGATGATCTTCTCACGGATTCGGATAATCCGTCCATCGAAGGCGGTTTAGCCTTTAAAGAGTGGCAAGAGAAGTCGCAAGCAGAAAAAGAAAAATCAATCAGAGGTGGATCAGAAATGCTCACGCGATTTGCCGGTGGAAGAAGAGCTTCGGAGGTGCTCAAATCTCGCAACGATAGCTTTACGCAAACCTCGGAAGCGGTGAGAGAAAGAGAACACGAGGGCAGGAACACGCCGCCACCGATAACGACGAGTTCTACCGGGAGAGATACAATAAAAATTCCAAAGAGCAATAGTGGCACAAACCTAAACAATATAGTAGTAAAAAGTGTCGTAAAATCGACTTCGGGGAGCGATTTAACCCAAGCCCAAGGTGCCGGAAACGCCGCGGCAAAACTCGCGGATTTATCTTTGAAATTACCAAGAGAAGATGCCAGAAAAGAGTTAAAAAAGATGCATGCTAAATTCGAGGAGAAAGAAATTAAGAAAACGATACGATCGCTCGCGGCGGGAGTCACTCAAGACGATTCTGCTTTTTTGAATAACAATCATAGTGGCGAAGATTCGAGAACCAACGGGAGCAGCTCAGGGAGGAAGAGTTCTTCCTTACCGTACAGCTCCTCGAGCGAAGAGTTGGAAGATTCGCGTCTAGAACCGTCCACAACGCAGAATTTTGGCGGAGAAGAGAACGAGGACGACGACGACGACATCTACGCGACTTTGTTTCCATTCAAAATTGAAGACATACCTCGAGTGCACATCGATCGTTCCGGTCTAGTTTCCTCGATGCACTCGAGAAGAACGTCGTTCTTAGCAAGAATAGAACACGAAGAAACTGGCGGTTTGTCCGCACCAAGAATTGTCGCCCGAACTGGCGTATCCTGCGCATTCTCGCGGTCGATTGGTGATTCCGGCGTCGCTCGCGCCGTCATATGTACGCCAGAGTTCAGAGATTTCACCATCGCCTGCGGAGAACCGGCTCGGATAGTTTTAGCCTCAGACGGGTGTTGGGATGTGTTTACGAGCGACGAAGCGACGTTACACATTGAATCCTTGCGTGACGCCGATCACACGCGAACGAGCGATATTTCTACGAGAGGGGGAGGTTTCCACAACACGGCAACCGTGGACGCCTCGGTCCGAGGCGGAAGCAATCACAGCGGGAATAACATGAGCTCCGGGAAAGATGGGAGCGGAATGTACGCAGATTTAAGCGTTCGATTTGGCCAAAACTCCTCGTTTCAAGAGTCTGCGCCAGGTATACCTGCCGCCCAAGCGGCTAAGAAACTCGCGAAAGCGGCGAAGCAGAGAAGATTGTATCGAAGTTACCCTCCGGACGATATTACGGTTATAGTCGTCGATATCAACTTGGCGCATTTCGAAGTGATTGATCAACCCGGATGTTCGTGCGTGGTTTCATAAGTATGATAATACTTTTGTTTTAATACCTGTACTATTGTTTTTGTTGTAAACTACCTATTCCATGTTCAATACATAACTATAACTGCTACTATAACTGCTATTACTACTTAGTGCTAGATTAATAACTACTCTTCTGAAGGAGAAATTCGAAACACGGCGATTCTCTGGTCAGGAAACAAACTCTCAAACGGCGGGGGACTCGGTGGCGGCGTTTTCGTGCCACTTTTTCGAACTTCTTCACAAACTAACCCTTCTTTTTCTAAATTCTCAAAGAAATCCACGTCCATCCCATCGTATCTGTGTTTCGTGTGCGCGTAGAGCATGAAACCGCTTTTTGTCTTTCGGCATCTGGTTCGCAACAGTTTTGCGATGACTCGCGGTAATATTTTCACTCCAGATTCGTCGTACACGAGGTCCGAGCCGAGGAGAAAATCAACGTCAATCATTTGAGCATCGTAATCGTCTTTTACTTCTTCTTCTTCTTTATCTGATAGTATAACTTCGTTCCAATCCAACGACGTCGCGTAAATCTTCTCTCGTTCCTTCGACGATAATTTTCTCTTCTCTCTGTTCGAATCGAGTATCAAATTTAACCAATCCAGAGCACCTCCCGCTTCCATCTCTGTCGCGTGAAAAGCATCGATGGAGTCGCAAAATTTCCTCACGATCGTCATCGCCAGCCACCCGTTTCCACTTCCGAGCTCTAAAACTCTCACTCTCTTTTTTGTGCCGCTACTAAACAACTCTTCTGATTTTGAACAGAGAAAATCTTTCAGAGCGACGGCGGCGTCCCATCTCTTCTGTCCAGTCGTATTGAACGTGGTCGTTTGCATGTATAAAGCGGCGTCGCCGAGATAGAAGTAATTATCGTCGTCGTCTGAATCGTCGTCATCATCATCATCATTGGGTGGTGGTGGTGGTAATGGTGGTTCAAAAGACATGTGTATTCGCATTAAAAGTTTTGGATAATGAGGAGTTGTTCGTTACAAACACGGATATGACATGCGAGAGACATAATACGAATACTAACAACAACTAAGTATCGTCCAACTTCTCCAACACCCCCTCGCTAATCAACGGCTGCGCTTCTTCTCTCCTCAACAAGTGCACGGAGTCCTTCTTCAAATCGACGACGCCGTCTTTGAAATAAATCACGCCGTGATCTTTCGTACACCGCACTTGCACTTTATGCTCCTTGGGCGGATCCCGGTCTAAAATCAAGTTCATGTTAATACCTTCCTTCTTCCCCATGTATTTGTTCAGAATTTTCGAATACTCCGTGAAATAATCTCGTTCCGAGTGCGATAAATTTTCCGAGATCGAATCCGGTAAGCCGACGCCTAACGTCCATCGTAAACTCTGGATTCGTTTCACGCGTTCGTTGAGATAAATCATCAGTGCTTTCTTGTTGCGTAAAATCGAGTGATGGTGCGTTTGTATCGCCGCTGTTATTCCTTCTTGTTCTTCTTTTCCTGTGACTTGCTTCAACTTTTCCGCTAAAGATCTGTTTTCCTGATAATGCGCTTTCACTTCCTCTAGTATCGACCGCACGAGCTCGTCGTTATACGGTGGAATCGAGGACGGACTCGCGCTCGATTCCACGGACGAGGCGATTTCTTTCACCAACTCCGTGGCTTTTTTCCCGAATGATGTGGATGACATTTGTCTTCTTTATCTCATAAAAATAAACAAAAACGCAAAAAGCCGTCGTAGATGTATATATATTCTCTCTCTCTCTCTCTCTCTGTGTGTGTGTGTGTGTGCGTGAAAGAAGTCCGAAAAGCGTGAGCGAAAAGATGTTTACCAAACAGGATTCTGACGATTTCTTGAATAATTTTTCTCTGCAAAGAACAGACAAATCACACAAATTCTTCGTACGTAGTGTGTGTGTCTCGAGTGTCTACTGTGCGTGTGTTCATAATGTAATAGCGTACCGAGCAACTTTCTTTTAATTAGGCGTGAAATAAATATATATTAAGTGTTACAATCATTGTTTAATAATTACGCGGCAGACTTCTCCGAGGAGGACCCCGACAACAACGGTTCCTTCTCCAACGCCTCCCTCTCTTTCGCTTCTTGCTCTTTCTGCGCGATTTTCGCAAAGTTGTACCAAAAGAAGCCGACTAAGACGATCCCGTACCCGATCGCTTCGACGACCGTGACGACGTCGTGATACACCGCCATGCCGTATAAAATCAACAGCACAGATCGAGACATGGAGAGAACTTTCAAAGTCAACGACCCGGCGGCTTTGATGACCCCCAAGGAACACAGGTTGGTGAAGAAACCGAGACAGCCGGCCAAAGCGAAGAGGTGCGGTTGACCTTTCACCATTCCCCACGCGTCTTTATCTACCATATCTTGAAACTCCAAAGCCGCGCTCGCCACGAATAAGAAGAACAAAGACGCCGGGGAGATGAAATATAAACCTTCCCACATGGAAAAAGATTTATTGGCCAACAAAAACTGCATCCACGCGCTCTTCGCGGCTTCGCTCAACTCGGCGACGAGAATGCACGTAAAACCAACCGCGGTGAAAGAAACATCTCCCCAGGCAGCCATTAACGTCCCAACGACGATGACCAAAATCGATAAGAATACCCGAGTGTTGAACCTATCCAATCCCATACCAGTTAATAACGCGAACAACACCACCGGTCCCATCGCTTTACACATCTGCAAAAAACTCAGCGAGAGATAAAAGTACGCGGTATTCCCAGCCGCTAACGTCGTCGCTTGGAAAAACCCAATCGGTGACACCACCATCACGTATTCTTTCAAACCCATCTCAAACTTATCTTTTCCTAACTCGATGACGTTAAATTTATACAGCAACGCCGTCATCACCCATCCAAACGCGACTCCTAAGGACGAGAGGACGATTGGAAAATGGAACGGCGTGACCGATAAAATGTATTTGTTCAACATGATAATCCCAGCCGCGGAGGCTAAGTAACCCGCGCCGTAAAAGACGATGGACCAGACCATTGAAGTCGTGGATGCTGCCTTCATCTTTTAATACTATTATGTGATAATACGCGTCCTTATTCTCGTTCTTCTCTGAGGGAAAAGAAAGAATTTTTCCCTTTCTTGGGGCGCGGCCTTGTGTAACCCTAAATAACAGTATTGCTTTCCTTTTCGTCAGTTCGAGCAACTGTTCGAGCTTGGCGCACTTGGCGGTCAACGCGTCGACTTTGACGGTCAAACGAGATATCGCTTCGTCTTTCTCCTTTATTACCGACGACGACAACAAAGATGATTTTCGAGGATGGTTTTTTTCTTCTTCTTCTTCCTTTATCGTCGCTTCCTTTAGAGAGAGGAGCTTCGTCGTCGTCGTCGTCGTCGTTTTGGTTTCTTCTTTGTCTTCTTTTTCTTTTTCGTCGTCGTTCTTCTCGTCGTCGTTTGCGGCTGACTGCGCGAGCCTTTGTTTGTGCGTATATTGTTGTTGTTGTTGTCGTTCTTGTCGTTCTTCTTCTTCTTCTTCTTCTTCTTCTTCAATCTCGTATTCGTCCGTCTCGCTGTTCGATTCTTCTTCTTCTTCTTCTTCTCGGTCTCCGTCTCTTTCGTCCGGGTGGTCGAGAGACATAAAATCATCCTCCACGGCGGTTTTAATCTTCAACAAAACTCTCTCCGCCGCGTCCTTCTCGCTTCGTGCGACCGCGCTCATCTCCTCTCTCGTCAACTCGCACCGTATTTTTGGACTTCTCAACACTTTCGCGTTTAGAAGTTCCCAGTTTTCCAGTTTCCCTTTGAAGCTGTTTTTGATCGGGTAGTTGTGCATGGATATCATCCTCGCAGTATTCGAACGACGACTGAAAGAAGAGGAGGAGGAGGAACACGTAGTTTTCATTAAAATCTCCGCGCATAACACTCCGTCCGAGAAGTCTCTCGCGAAGTGCTTCTTCGGTTTCGATTGCAGGTTCAACCGGTCGATCCAGACGTAAATTTCCATTCGCTCTCTTTCCGTTATTTTTTTAAAAGTACTCCTAGAAGTCGTCATCGCGCGAAGAAGAAGAGTGGCGCGTGCTTCAAACGGTACGCTCGCGCGTAAGCGCTCGTTCGCGTTAAAAAAATGTGCGCCGCTGCTTTATCGTCAGTCCGGGTGTGTGTGTGTGATGTAATGTGACGTGTTTATTTTTAGCAACAACACATGTGAAGCATGCATGTTTGACTTTTTTGTTTTTGTTTTTTTTCTGAGAAACGGCTTTTTCACAGAAGAGAAGACAAACGACTGCTCTTTCTGAAAATGCTTCAAAAATCATCATTTCTTCGGTCCGGTTGTTCTTTAAGAAGCACGACGACAACAACAACAAGAACAAGAACTCACTCAGAAGAAGAAGACAAAAGAAGAAGAAAAATGGACCCGCTGGCGACGACGGAACGTTTCGAGCGCGAATTCAGAGAGGCTTTGTCTTTTAACTCTTCTTTGTCTTCTTCCTCTGATAAAGTCGTTAAAACCAGAATCCAATTCGCTTTGGAGGCGGTTTTGTCTGCGACGACGCCTCGCGACGTTTACGACACAAAAGATGACGAGCACTACCCTTTCGACTCAGACGAGAAAGAACTGGAAAAGATTGAAACTTTGGCGGAGTTTTTCTACCAGTGCGCATCCGTCGACCTTTACCCGCACGCGTTCGATGTGCGCTTGGAAAATGTCACAAACTCCTCGTCTAAAATGTCTTCAATAAGTGAAGAAACGAAAGCTTCGTTACGAAGCGCGTACGTGCGAAACAAAACAGAATTAACCAGAGCGTGCCGAACACTAGCGGAAATGGAAGACGAGAAAACGACGGAGCAATTGGAGAAGATCGAGTGGCGGATGAGTGCGGAGACGAGCTCGAGGATGCGACAGAACAGAGGACGACATCGAGAAGGAAGAGACGGACGGGAGGAGGAGGAAAGCGAAGGAGTAGGAGGAGACCGGTTGCGATACGTGGTGAAAGTAACCCTGAGAAGTGTGGGCGAGAAGAAGAAGAACGCGGCGGCGGCGAAAAGGAGGGTGGAAGTTTTCGAGTGTTCGTACGAGACGTTGAAAAAGCTGAGCGAGGACGTGGAGAAATGCCGGGAGAAGAGCGAGGACGCTCGAGCGAGACGGATTCGACGGTTCGTGAAACGACCGACTTGATGTAATAATAGAAGATTAAATGAATAGAGAGCGCATAGAAGAGAATAAGTTAGACGACGAATAGCGGCGAGTATACCAGTTTTTAAAGCATATTTATAATAACGTAAATTTTCCTCTTCTTCTTCTTCTTAACCGAGCGCGTCCGGAAACACGACGTAGTGCAAAGTCTTCACGATAATATACGTCACCGTAAACGCGACGAAATATCGCGAACAAAACGTATCAAACACCTCCAAAATCTCTCTCGTTTTTCTACTCACCGTTCCGTACACTTTCAAAGGAATCGCTATCACGCTCGCGCCTTTTCTAAATTTCGCGATGCCGCTCGTTTCGTCCGATCTCTCCTTGTCCTCTTGCGTCGATTTAATCTTCTCCATTTCCGTCGCGTACCGGGTGCTAATTTCCGTCGTTTTCTTCTCTCTCTCCGACGCGCTCATGTTTGCATCCAACATTACTTTTTTCGTCTCTTCCATCTGTTTCGTCATCAACTTCTCAAACTCTTCCTCTCTCGCTTTTCTCACGTCGCCCGGGCTCATAAATCCGAGCAAACCGCCCATACCTCTCGCCACCAATCCTACGCTCAAATCGTGATAGATGGCTAAAATCGCCACAACTTTCGTGCTTCCCAACAAGATAAAATTCGCGCCGACGACAAACACCACCCCGGCTAAATACGTCTCCGACGTCTCGTGTCTCGGCAACACCCACCCTAACCCTTTCGTTTGGACGAACGGTATCGCCGTTTCTCTCACGAACGATTCCAACACGCACAACTCCGTTCTGACGCGAATCAACACGTCGTTAATCAGCGGTCGATAATTTTCAATGTTACTATCCCCAGCCAAGGAAAGCGCGAGTCTTTGACCGACTCGAAAGACACCATCGGATGCTGGACAGACTGGCGAGAAGTTCGCGAACGGGTCGATGGATTGTTGCGAACTCGCGGCGAACGCGTTTCCAGCCCCTTCAAAATTTTGGAGGAGGAAACCACTCCCATTTGTACCAGCGGATACGCTGTTGATATCTGTGGTCAATCCAACGTACCCAACAGTCGTTGTCATCACCATCATCCTTGTCGCTGTATTTAACGTCTCGGTATTAGTATTAGTATTACTTCTCCCAAAATCTTCCTTTTCTTCCGAGAGGAGGAGAATATCCAGCGGGTCGAAGATATTCGCATCCTCATCGTCGCGAGAATCTTCTTCAACAGAAAAATATAAATGTTTCCCCGCTCTTCTCGTCACCATCGTCCTCCTTAAAGCTTTAGTATTCTTTAAAACGCTTCCTCTCGATCTCGTTTTCGTCGCGTTACCACCGGGGAGTTGAACTCGCGTCCTCGCAGTGCACGTCGTCGTCGTCGTACGCGGCATCATCTTTCTTGATGAATACTACTCCTACTACTCTTAATAATTTAACAATAACAATACGACGAATGTGAGTGACTCTTGTTGTGCGTAATAAAAAATGGAGCAAAATCGAGACAAAAAACAACAGACAAAAAACTTTTTTTTCTTTCTTCGAGAGAGCAAAAAACCAATTAATTTCTCTCACGCAACAAAAAAAAATTAATTCATTCGTCAGACAGAAGAAGAGACACACACGAGATAAAAAAATGACGTTGATGAAAGAAGAAGTTCCTCCTCCTTCGGCGGAGGAGTGCGCGAGAGTGTGGCAACTGGAGTACGAGACGCAGACGAGGAAATCTGTGGACGCGTCTTCGAGAGGAGGGAAAGGAGGAAAAGAGAGGAATGGTAGCGGTACTTTTAATAATGGAAAGAACTTTCACGAGGCGGCTGCCGTGGAGGCACTGATGACGATGACGGAGAGAAAAACGACGCACAAAGGGATATCGATCACGTGGCGAAACCTAACGTATACGGTCCAGATTGGCAACAATAAGAAACAGAAAACGAGTAAAAAAGTTTTGGACGACATGACGGGCGCGGCGATGCCGAGACATTTCGTCGCGTTAATGGGTCCGACGGGAAGTGGGAAAACGTCTTTGCTCAACTGTCTCTCCGGTCGAATACCGAAGAAAGACGGGACTTTAACCGGGGAGATTTTAGTCGACGGGAAAGCGAGGAACGAGAAGATTTATCGAAGCAGACAAGTGGCGTACGTGATGCAAGAAGAGTTGTTGTTCCCTCACTTGACGGTGATGGAAACGTTCATGTTGCACGCGAAGTTGCGCTTGCCGCAAAGCATGAAGATCGAAGAAAAGACGAGGTTGGTGAGAAGTTTAATCTTAGAGTTGGGGTTAAAAGCGGTGGAAAATTCAAAGATTGGAAGACCTGGGGGCTTTCCGAGAGGGTTGTCCGGTGGAGAAAGGAAGAGAGCAAACATTGGCATAGAAATGGTGGCAAATCCAGAGGCGTTGTTTTTGGACGAGCCGACGAGCGGGCTCGATTCTTTTCAAGCGCAGAACGTCGTCAGAGCGTTGCAAGATTTAGCCGCGCACGGAAGAACGGTCGTGTGTACCATCCATCAACCTCGAAGTTCTATTTTTAAGTTATTCGACCAACTTTTGTTAATAAGCGAAGGGAAGATGTTATACATTGGCGATTCCGAGAAGGCGGTGGAGTACTTCGCGAAGTTATCGTTCATGTGTCCAGATTTGACGAACCCGGCAGATTTTTTCATGGACATTACGAGCATGGATCGAAGATCAGAAGTGGCGGAGAAAAATAGCAGAGATCGTTTACGATTGTTCGCGAATAAGTGCGAGGAACGAGAGTTGGGCGAGAACGCGGTGAAATTAGCAGGCGCGATGAACTCCTCCTTGTTCGGAAACGGAAACGCCGGCGGCGGCGGTAGTGGTAGTAATAATAGTAAAAATAGAAAGAAGAAAGGAGAAGACAACACTCTCGTGAACGAGTACCAAGGACGAGGCGCGAATTGGTTTCAACAATTTGCGTTACTCATGGACCGCTCGTTGCGCGAACAGAAACGGAACGTGATTGGCATATTCGTTCCAATCGTCATCGACGTCATTTACGCTTTAATTCTCTCCGCATTGTACAGAGATTTAGGAAAAGATCAACAAGGGGTGCAAGACAGAATCGGGTGTTTGTTCTTCATATGTTTGAACGTTGCGTACACGTCTGCACTCCCTGCGATTAACTTGTTCGCTGGAGAAAAGGCAGTCATAGGGAGAGAACGCTCCTCCGGCGCGTATTCGTGTTCCGCGTATTACATTTCCAAGTACATCGCGGAACTTCCAAAACTGTTGCCGAGGTTGTTCTTCTGCGCGTTGGTGTATAACGTCGTCGGGTTCCGCGAAGGCGCGGAATACTTTTGGACGTTCGTTTCCATCATAATCTGCGAAGCGTTGGCGGCGCAGGCGTTGGGCATTTTCATGGCGGCGTCGTTACCGGTTGGCGCGGCGTTAGCCTTAGGACCGGCTTCGATTACCATATTCACCTTGTTCGGCGGCATTTACTTAAACGTCGATTCCATCCCGAAAGGCGCCGGATGGATAAAATACATCGATTTCATTTATTACGCGTTCTCCGCGTTAGCAGCGAACGAGTTTGGCGGCGACGTGAAATTTACGTGTGTAGAAGGAGAAATTCGGTGCTTGGAGAACGGGAGAGAAATTCTGGAGTTGTATTCGTTCGAGAACGTGAAAGTCGGGACGCAAGTCGGCGCGCAGTTTGGTTTGCAGTTGGGCATTCAATTTTTAGCCTTTTGGTTCTTGAAGAGAGGTCAAGAAGCGTACATGGCGTTGAACATCCCCCGAGAGGAGGACAATAAAAGCGTGAATAGTGATGACGATGCTACCGTGAATACGAAAAAGAGAGTGACCAACGCGTAAATAATATGAATTTTTTACCAAGTATTATTGTTCAAAGCTACTAATTATGCTGCTAGTATTATCAATCATCATCGATTTTGCACTTCCATTTGTAAATGCCGCAAAGCGTTCATGGCCTCCTTCGCCTCCTTGGAATCCTCGCCCACTCCTTTCCTGGCCACATCTAAAGCTCTTTGCGTCACGTTCATCGCGTCCGAGACTTCGCCGAGCTCAAACATGACCCGTCCTAAAAACAGCAACGAACTCACGCCGTCTTTTAATCCTTCGGGATCGGTAGAGCTCAATCGACAGTCTGCCGCGGCAGAAAACGCCAGAGCAGCTTGCGTGCGTAACTCCCGATCGAGTTTTCTCGCGTCGTCCGATTTTCCGTTCTTCCCGACTTGATAAAACATCGAGCACGCGAGCATGTGCAAAGCGACGCCTTGCGTGCTCGGATCGTGCGCGAGAAACCTCGACGCCGTTCGTAAAGGTCTCGACGCTTCTTTGTATTGATCAAAACCGAAAAACACTTGTCCCAACGCTAATAAAATAGAACCAACGGCTTCGCATCCGTCTACTTCCTCCTCGCCTTCCGCGCCTTTCTTAATTTCCCAGTTATCGCCGATTTTCACCACGGCTTCGTACGTCCCGACTTCGATTTCGTCGCCGACAAACGGATCTCGCGGCGCGCCTACTAACCCATTTTTCTTGTTGCTGCTACTACTGTTGTTATCACTATCCTCTTTCGTCGTCGCATCTTCTCCGTTTTCTATGAAATCAATCACGTCTTTGCTCACGCCGTCTTTCTTCTTCCCGTTTTTACTTCCTCCTCCTTCCTCGTCGTCGTCGTCTTCCAACAGCGCTCGGTGCCAAGACACGCCCTCGTCGTCAAACTTAATCCTTTTAATCTCCCCCAAAGTGTAAAATCCAGGCAATTCCACCGCCCCAGCCGTGGCTGCCACCGCTCTTTTTAACAACTTGGTCGCGTTCATCTTATCCCCGGCCCTGACGCACGCCTGCGCCGCGCTATCAATCGCTTGACTTAACTGCGCCGGATTGGCGTCTCGCCTCGTTCCGTGCGCTTCTAATCTCGCGCACGTCTCCACGAACTTTTTCGCTCGATACAAAGCCGACTCTTTAAACTTGCCTCTCGCTTCAAACCCGTTCGCTCGTTCCCCGCAATACGACGCCGTCGCGTTCAACAACTGCACGTCCGACTCCCCGTTCTCCTCCGCGACGACAATTCTCTGCTTCCAATACTCCATCACTTTTTCCCACTGCTCGAATCGCTTCCTGTGTCGATTGAACAAGCACTGGTGTAAAATCTTTTCGCTCAATTCCACGATGTTCCCGTATTCCTCGATCGCTTTCGCCGCGCCTTTGTAGTGATTTTCCGCTTGGTCCAGTTTCCCCAGTTTCGCCTCAATCGCGGCGACCCAGGTGAACGCGTCTCCTAACTCCGGATTGTTCCCGTCTAACAAAATTCTCATGTATTCCGGAACGTCCTCGTCGAAGTGTTTGGCTAAATACACCGCTCTTTGAAACACCGCCTCGGTGAGTTGCGCCACCGGAGGGCCGAGTTTAAACAACATCGCTCCGCAGTTCATCGCGTACTTCGACGCCACTCTCGGTCTCCCCGATTTGCTGTATTTGTCGCACGCGGCTAAGAGCATGAGCGCGCGTTGGCGATCGAGCGCGTTCGGGGGGATTTGCATGATCGCTTCCGCTATTTGATCCATTTTAGTATCTTTCTTCTTCTTCGTAGTATTAAGAGTAAGAGTCGTAAGAGTCGTAAGAGTCGTATTTATGACGATTATGTAGAGGACGAGATGGAGAAAATTTTGGCTTCAATTAAAATTGCTCTCGTCTTTTTTTTTCCTCTCTTACATTTTCTTCAAAAAGGAATAAACACACATCAGGAGAGGAATAAATAATAAAAAAATATGGACAGCGAGAAGAGATGTACTACTACTACTACTACTACTCGTTTAATAATAATAATACAAAGATGATGATGATGATGATGCGATTATATTGTTTTTGGCA
>JACLAA010006882.1_pt1 | contig 29379 bp, 22 predicted proteins | sample 8027891 | NCBI WGS metagenome assembly JACLAA01 (sample SAMN15724900, study PRJNA655200) | protist metagenome | isolation source: fluorescence activated cell sorting (FACS) single amplified genomes of... | place: Spain: Blaines Bay Microbial Observatory, Mediterranean Sea | collected 2016-01-19 | reverse complement strand
CCGTGGGGACAAAAAGCCGGCACGATTCCTTTACACGCGTTCACGCACATAGCGTGTTCCTACGGGAACGGCGTGTCCTCTATTTATATTAACGGAACCTTAGCGTCTTCCCAAAAAGAAGCTGGGCAAGATCAAAACCCGGAAACACCGGTTTTAATCGGAGCGATGTTGGAAAAAGGCGAACCGATTGATTTTTACGACGGTATTTTAGACGACGTGCGAATATGGAGGGTCAGTCGTAGCCAATTGGACATTCGAAAATCCATGCTGCTTTCTTTATCTGGGATGGAAACCGGTTTAGAAGCGTATTGGGAATTCAACGAGTGTTTAGGTAAACACGCGAAAGAGAAAACGGGAGAGAGTAAACACGACGCCAAGCTCCGCGGAGGCGCGTGGACAACTTCCTCGATTAAGTTCAAGAGTTACCAAGAAAGCTTCGGTTGTAAAGATACGCACTGTTAGTAATAATATAGTCGATATAATGATAGGATTTTAGTTTAAGAAGTACTAGTTTACACAGATTGATGATTCCAAGTCACAAATGTTTGCACACGCTATTAAGTTGATGGAGCAGCAGCACTTTTCGTCTGAAAAAGATTACTTACTCGTTCCTCACTATAAGAAACACATCACCGCACGCGCGCGGAACAACACCTATTACTTATTCGCCAAAATGCCACACCAGAGTCTCATCGCGACGATGAGAATCGCTTCGTCGCAGAAAACCTCTTCTTCTTCTTCTTCTTCTTCTTCTTCTTCGTTGAAGACGAGTGGAAAGATATCGTCGTTGTCGTCATCTTCCCGAAGAAGAAGAAGAAGAAAAACAAGCGCGTTGTTCACGTCGGCATCATCAAACGACAAGCCAGCCGTGGTCATACTACCTGGTTTAGGGAATGCCACCGAAGATTACGAAGAGTTTAAGGAAGAGTTATCCTCTCGAGGCTATGTGGCCACGTCTATCGCTCAAGTCGCGCGACCGGATTGGTTGAGAAACGCGGCCGGCATTGTCAAGCCATCCTACTGGCTCGGAACTTTGGAGCCTAGGCCGACTGTCGATTGGTATTTAGAGAGAATCAACGATGCCATCGACGAGGCAAGAAACGCGAACGAGAATAACGGGGAGGTTGTTTTGCTCGCCCATTCAGCCGGTGGGTGGTTATCCCGAGTATATTTGGAGTCGAAAGAAGACTTTGCGAACGCAAAGCTTGTATCGAAGATAATTTCTCTCGGAAGTCCGCTAAACGCGGTACCTTTAGACGTGCCCGGTGTGGTCGACCAAACCAGAGGCATATTAACCTACGTCGAAGCGAATTGTTTATCGCCAAAAGCCTTAGGCATCGAATGGATTTGCTTAGCTGGAACGTATAAAACGGGAGTAAAAGAGTTCTCTCGCGAACGGTTTTCTGATTTTATCGTCGGGCAAGGCTACAAACAAGTCTGCGGCGCAGCGGATGCGAGTGGCGATGGAATTACTCCGGTAGAATCAGCGCAGCTGCAATTAGAAGGCGTGGAAAATATAGTTTTGGACGGGGTCTTTCATACGCCAGTTGGGTCGAATAACGAAGAGAGACCGTGGTACGGCACGAAGAAAATTTTGGATTTATGGGTTTCGAAAATATGACACCCCCGACGTTGTTGTACGTTTATAGATTTCTAGTTATATTATTATATTATCATTATAGTTACAACGAGAGAGTGAGGGAGAGTGTGCACGTTGTATTAGCTCGTGTACGTCTCCGCTCCTCTCTTCTAAACGTATTCTACTCGTATCATTTTTTTGTTTGTTTCTTTATTATTATATAGTTTTCGAAGAAAGAGAGAGATGAATAAAACTAATCTCATCTCATTTGACTCTTTTTTTCTCTCCGTTGACGATGGTATACACCGCGGCCGCATAATGTCGGGGCGTTTTCGGATCTTGGTTGGTGTCGTTCGCTTCATAGTCTTCCTCGGGCCGTCGGCGTTTTTCTCCAGCCTGTTTTATTACGAGTGACATCATGTTAGTATATTTAATGAAAGAAAAAGTCGGCGGGAAAGAAGGCGAGAGGACGTTTTCGTCGTCTAAGGGCAAAAATTAGGGAAAGCCGAAGCCGACAACGAGCGAACGAATCACTCCAGACAGACGAAACGGCAACTCGAACGAATCGAACTCGAACAGACAGAGAAAGAGAACGTAATAATTTCGACATACCTTGCGCCAATCGTCGCTTAAAATCAACTTCCCATCGATGGGTTTACCTCCGACGAAAATCGAAGCCGTCATTTCAAACGTCTCGTCGACGAATTCAAATAGAGGAAGGAAAGAAGATGAATTTTCTTCAAAGTCTTCTCTTTCTGAAGTAAATAAAGTCTCTTAAAACAAGAGTTGTTACGAACCGACAACTGAAAAAGACGGTGGCAAACGACGAATCCGCTTTGCGGTTAGTTTGGGTGATTTCCTCTTTTACGAGTTGTTTAAGAACGAACGTTACAGAGAGAATGACGTTTTCTAATAAGACGAGATCCAGAAACGTGCCAAAAATGCCAAAACTCGAAAATTAGGGTATAGTCTGGAGGAGATCTTTTTTATTACTTTATATGATGATGAATACTATGTTACTGCATTATTACAAACAACCCAAAACATACGATGTAGTTTTCCTTCTCGCCGCGTTTCATAACTTCACGCTGGTCATTCTTTGGAAAAAGTACTGCTTGTAGTCGTCGAAGATGTCCTTATCGTTTTGCGAGTACAAACGTAAACTGTGAACGCGCTCCATCATGTGCTGACGTAGTTTCGTCACCGTCTCGGCACGATTGGCGTTATACGCCGCGTGTCTCGGGTTTGTCGCGCAAGAAGAGCGTATCCATTCGACCATTTGCGCCACCTCTTTCTTACATCTCTGTTTCAGGATGATTTCAGGCGCTACAGCTAACTTTCGCTCTTTCTTTTGTTGCTGTTTGCGGAGACGCTTTTCAGCCGCTAAGGCTTTCGCCAAAGCCCGTTCGCGTTCGCGCTTGTGCGAACGCTTCTCCTCTGGCGGATGCCAGATATCGACCCGTCTCGGATTCGCTCGCGTAGTTTGCCAGACGTTGTAATAATACGAAACGATTTGGGACATGGTTTTGTTCGGTAACAAAGGCTTCATTGGACGCAAATTGTCGCAATTTTTCGTCACATGTTGGGTGAAAATATCGCGCTCTTCTTCGCTCCATGCGTTGGCGACAACGACACCCATGTCGTGTAAACCGAACGACGTTTGAACGTGTAAAGAATCTCCAACTTCGCGTTTGAATTTAGCGCGCGCTTCGGCGATATCTTCGAGAGGAACGCGGACGATTCGGATAATCTCTTCTTGTCCTTGAGCGTTGATATACGCAACCAAGTCTGGGTCTTTGACTTCTTCTCCTTGAGTTTCCGTTTTTACTACTACCGCTCCTACCGCCGGTGCGTTGTTACTATCTAATTCAGCTTTCGCTGTTGTTACTACCGCTGCTGCTCCTGCTACTCCTACAACTTCTATGTTCTTTGCTTGCTCGCCGTTGTTAGTATTATTTTCGCTCGGCGCCAAGCGCTTGGCCGCTTTTTCCTCTTCCTCCTCAGCGGGTTCGCGACTCTTCGAACGCTTTCGCGTGCTTTTCCTCGTCGGCGAGTTCGTATTGGTGTTCGTATTATTATTATTATTCTGGTCGTTATTATTCAGTGGCCAAAACTGGACGCCAAGCATCTGCGTCTCCTTCTCCGTAAAATGTTCCAAGTCGTTCACGATGGCTTTTTTCACCTCTTCGTCGAATTCTGGCACCTGCGCTTGATACTCGTCTCCAACCCGTATAATCGCCGGTTTCACCGGTTGCCACACTCTCGTCATCGGCGACGAAAACATCTTCTCCGACTCCTCTACTAACGTAAAATCGTGCAAACCAGCCGCTCGAAACGCCTTCTCCTTCCCTCTCGCGCCTCTTCGCGGTTGATGCGCTTCGCCTTCCGCGGTGACCAACTTGAACCGCAAACACATCGCCCGGTTTCTCCTTTCCAGTTCCTCCTCTTGCATTTTCACCTGGTCGTCGATGATTGCGTCTTTATTGACGAGCATTCTCCCTGGTTTCGTGGCCATTCTCGAGAGCCATTGGTAGAGTTGTTCGCACTGTTGTTTTCTCTTCTCTTTTTTTTCCTCCTCCTCTTTTTGCTTCTCTTCCGTGCTCTTTTTTTCCTCCTCGTTTTCCGCATCGTCGTTCTGAGAAGGTGAAGGCGTTCTTGGCTCATCCTCCTTCGAAGGTTGCGCCGGCGAGGACGGGGGAGACTTTTGTTCGTTCTTTTCCACCGTCTCCTCTCTTCTCTCGATCTCTTTTTCTTCGTTTTCGCCCATCATTATTTAGTATTAGTATTAGTATTATTGCGCTCCTCTGCGCGTCTTTGAAGTTGTTGAAATACCAGGACGAGATAAAGTACGGTTCTCAAAGAAAAACAGAAAAATACACACCAACCGACTGATGGATTTTAAGTAGTATTCAACGGGTAGATCTGGATTCAAACCGGGCGCAAACGGTCCCTATATCTTTCCTGTCAACGTTTGAACAGTTCTTTCTCCGTAAAGTTTCTTTTTATGCAGTCCGTGCGCGCGTTTGTGGTGAGACGTGAATTGGAAATGAGAATGTCAGTTTTTTTTTAAACGAGAGCTCTTTTTAGGAAAAAGAAGTTTTTCTTCTTTGGGTCTTCTGCTCAAAACGAGAACTCCTTTCAACACAAAAGCTGCTTTCCTTCTCTGTTTTCAAAGAAAAAGGAAGGAAAACAACAACAACAACACCACAGACTCTCTTCTTCATATCAAACGCATCGCGTTCTCTGTGAGTGTGGGTATAATACTATACATACATCCATCATCCATCGAAAGAAGAGAGAAAGAAAGACTCGCAAAAGAGAAAGCATCCTCGTCGTCTCGAAGCGATTTTGAAGAAGAGGAGGAGTAAAAGGAAAAGGAATAAGACGCATAATAAAAGCTTTTGAGAAAGCAGAAAAATGATGATGTCAGCAACAAGGAGCGTATCTCCTACGACGTCGTCGATGTTGAGAACTCGTAAAACAACTCCTAAAGCGAACAACAACAACATCAGAAAGCCCACAAAACAACGATCGACAAACGCGATGGCTACGTTTACATCACCTTCTTCGCGTCGTTCTTCTTGGAGCATCGCGAGGAGCAGTGCTCGTTGTGGTGTACAAACGAAGACGACTTTGACGACGACGACGATGATGAAGAAAAACGAAAGCAACAACAAAACGGTGAAAGAACAACAACAACAACAAAGAAGAAACGCGACTATTACGAAAGCGAACGAGGACGACTCATCATCATCATCATCATCAGTGGATGCTTCGAGCGACGACCCGTTCGAATTTGGTTCCAAATCGAAGAAGAGAAGGCGACGAGACGGGAAATCTACGAGACGCGCGACGGTTGCGGTGGACTCGCTGGCCATCGCGGCGGCGAAAGGCGAGTCGGAAAGAACCGTCGTTGAGGAGTCCGAGGAAGCTTTCTTGAAATTTCTTGGGTTTTACATAGCAATTATCTTTGCTTTTGGTGTTGTTCTCGCGTTATCGGCGTTTAAAATCTGGCCAGACAGCGTCGATTCGTTCATCACGGATACGCTCTACCCGGCGTTTACTCCTTTCGTCGGCGGATTTTTAGTGTTTTCGTCGATTTACGGTTTGATTAAAACGCGAAGCGATCCAACTTCAAAGTCCGGTTAGTCAAAGAGAGAGAAAGAGTCATCGCATAGGAAATGAATGCAAGCAAGTGTTTTAAATATATATTATTATTATTCGCTACTAAAATTATTATTATTGGTATTATATCTTTCTGCGCTAATAAGGTCTCTACTAGTATTATTATCCTACGACGACGACAGAGAGGACGCGCGAGAAAAGCGCTTTCGCTCTCTCTTTGGGTTAAAATCTAAAGGTGATATAAATTCGAGCTCGCGGCGTCTCGCAAAACTTGCGCCGCAATCTTCCTCCCCGAATCCGTCATCATCGTGTGCACTACCTCTTCCACTAATCGATACGTCGTTATTATAAAAACGACGGAAAAGAAAACAACTTTCCACCCTCGAATTTTCTTCTCTCGATCTAACACGTTGAATATCTCCGTCACGTCCACGTAAATCTCCTTCTTGCTATATAACTTCAAAGAATACAACAGAACGGGTAAGTGCATCGCGCACAATCCAAATCGTCTCATCGCAGACGTGATAATAACCACCACTAAGTGGAACAAAACTTCCGGTTTCACCAATTTGTTAATTCGATTCGCCGTATCGTGAGGGTTCATGAAGTCGTTTTGTAAATCAGTCAAGCAGACTAAGATGTACATGTTCATCCCTAACCCGGCGCCGAGGAAGACGAATAAAGAGAGCCACCCGAGGATGAATGCGATCATTTCTTAAACTCTCCTTTGTCTTCTCTCTGTTTTGCGTCGTCGTGTGCTCAAGTCGTCAGCAGAGCGAGAGCAGCTTTTGCAGCAGCTCACCCAAAGAGGAGGACAAAAAAAAAGTGAGCAGCCCCCTTTTGGTAAAAAATTTACAGGACCAAAAATATCAAGCCGAGTGAAAGAAGCAGCTTTGGGTTTTGAGACTCGAGAGACTACCGACGTGTTTTCTTTCTTGGAACAATCAATTTTTCTTCACAGGCACTTACGTTATATATTTATTAAAAAGCTTCTTTCGCGTTGTTCGTTTGTTTGCACGGCGACGACTTTAAAATTGCGGCGAAGGATCGTCTCCTCTTCTCTGACTCGTATTATTCATCATCAGCGGTCGTGGTGGTGGTTTATGTATACATAATAACGGGGAGAATTCGACATCATGAGTACAGAAAATCGAGGAGGAGAAGCGCACACACACAACATTAACAACAACACGAACAACAACAGCAACGCGTTTGGAGGAGGAGGAGGAGGACAAGGAGGGAATTTCCCACGGGCGATTGTCCCCATTCAAGATGTCTCCGAGATTCTCTCCAAATACGATTTCAAGGAGAAGATTGGAACCGGAGGTACGACTTCGCGAGAGTAAACAAACAACAACAACATCAATAAAAACGGATTCCGTACAGGAAGGAGGAAACGTTTCCTTTTTTCTTCCTCTTTTTCAATTGCTTGGTTTTGGGTCGAACTCTCTTTCTTTTCTCACCAAAAAAAACTGACGACGACAACAATTTTTTTTTCCTCCTCTCACGACGACATAAACAGGTTTCGCAACCGTCATGCGTGCGATCGAGAAAGATACCGGAGTAGAAGTCGCGATCAAGATCGTGGACCGGCAAAAGTACGCCCCGACGGATAAGAGTTACGAGAGAGAGTTTCAAGTGTTGTCGACGCTCTATCACGAAAATATCATCAACTTACGGTGCACGTACGTGACGGAGAAGAACGTCTTCATGGTGACTGAAGTAGTTCACGGAGGGGAATTGCTGGAGAGAATAACCGAGGAAGGTAGTTATTCCGAGGCGGACGCGAGACGGATCATCGTTCAGATTTTAAAAGCGGTTGAGTATCTACACTCGAAGAAAGTCGTTCACCGAGACATCAAGTTAGAAAATATTTTGATGTCCGATCGATCTCCCAAAGCGACGGTGAAATTGATTGATTTTGGATTATCTAGATTACCGCAAGACGGAAGCGAGATGAGAACAATTTGTGGTTCGCCTTTGTACGTCGCGCCTGAAATTTTAGACATGAACTTATCGGACACGGCGTATACGCCGGCGGTGGACATGTGGTCCGTCGGCGTCATTTTGTTTATTTTATTGAGTGGCTATTCACCGTTCGATCACGACGACGAAGAGCAGCTGTTTAAAAATATCAAAGAAGGCGTGTATTGCATGGACGACCGAATTTGGAGATACATCTCGGAAGGTGCGAAGGATTGCGTTCGACAGTTGCTCACGGTGGACGTGATGAATAGAATGACTGCTACGCAAGCTTTGCAACACCCGTGGATTCGACAAAAACACCATCATCATCACCATCATCATCACAATAATAATAACAACAACGATAACAATAATAATAACGATATTAGTTCAATTATGACGAGCGAGACGAACTCGACGGGTTTTACCGATGGCGGAGGCTCGCTCACCTCGAGCATGAACATGCAACCTCCCGAGCAAATGCCAAAGGAAATTTTAGAAGAAAAACAAAACCGCTTAAAACAACGACTAGAAAGTATACGCATGATTCGAGAAGAAGAGGCGTTAGCGATGGATATAGCTATGCAGCAAGATAGCGATAACTCCAATCCTTCGATTTGATGATATGATAAGTAAACGAGGACGACGAAAAGATGATAGTGAAAATAATAAATCGTTTTCAAAAATAAAATACAGCCGCTTACAATCTCTATCTACGTAAATCTATGATACACTACCTCAAATGCTAATCATCAATATTCTGGTAACTCTTTGTTCATGAACTTCTTCCTCGCGAACGCCATCCAAAACTTGTTCATTTTCGTGCCTTCGTCGACGTATAAGTGGTCAACCAGGCGCAAACCGATTTCTTCGCGACACTGCGCGAGATACGACTTCAACGTTTCACCTTCTTGAAACGTTTTCGGGCCATCAATAATCCCTCCTAACCCAGTCGTGATGTCAAAGTGGTCGTGCGCTAACGCGAAGAGAAGCTTCGCCCCTTCTGTCATCAGATTTTTCTTACTATTATTATTCGTACCTTGTTGCGAGGAGGACGACGACGACGGTTGGTTTTGGTTTTGGTGAAGTCTCTTCAAGCATTGGGAGATGTAGAGAGTCAAATAAATCAACAACTTGTCCGCGTCGGATTGAATGGCGTATTTCCGGAACAAAACGTTCGGTCGGAAATACTGAATAGCCTCGTCGACGATGTCAAAATCGGTCGTCTTCGGCGCCGGACCTCTCGTTTGCGTTCGCAAAGGAAGTAAAGGGACACCGCAGGACGCGTGGATGGAATCGGGCAATTCCGTGAACGCGGAATGGTACACCATTTTTTCTTTTCACAAAACGCACAAGTAACCACCACTACTACTCGTAGTAGTGATTAAAAAATCTAACTTATATGATGCGTGTAGTAGTACCGAGTGGTGGTGGTGGTGAATCTTCTCTCTCTCTGAAGAAGAAGAAGAAGAAGATATATAAAAAGGAGAACACCAGAATTCATTTCCTTTGACCGTTTAAGGTTTGATTTATTTAAACAAGTTTATTGTCTTATTCTTAAACCCTAAGCTAGCTAGTCACTCACATAAATTGCTCTGATAAAAAGAGCTCTTTGCACACTTTATTCGCCTCTTTCAAATGAGAGAGTTTTAGAAACGCGAAGGCCACGGGATCGAGACCCGTATGGGGCATATTCATAGAACGCCCTTTTAGCTCAGCTTGGTTAGAGCGTCGTGCTTATAGATCTTTTTTTGCTCTGCGCTCGTTTCTTATTACTATTACAATGCTAGAAGTTGTTAAATGGTGTTGTTGCCACCGCGTTGATATTGCTTGCGAGGCGATGACTTTGATTTTGTCAATTCGAGCAACTCTTTCAAGTCGTCTCCAATATCCTCAACAACAATTTCCTCTTTGTCGTACAATACCGTGCAATAATACGGTCCAGGCTGACCAGCTCTGGCAGTTCTTCCCGTTCTGTGTATGTGCATAGCCGCAGAATCGGCTAAAGAGTAATGCACCACGTGATGGAGCTCCGGGAAGTCAATGCCTCGAGCCGCTAAATCCGTACAGACGCACACTTTTAACTCTCCAGAGATAAAATCGTCCAACACCACGCCTCTCTCCTTCGCTTTCCCGTGAAACGCCATAGAATACATTCCACTGCTGTTGTTTTCTTCTCCGTTTATATCGGTATTAGTATTCAAGTATTCGACGATTTCGTCCGCCTCTACCGGCGAGTTTGCAAAGACCAACGACTTGTACTCTTTCCGCTTTCGCAACGCTTCCACCAACGCTTTGTTTTTCCTCGTTCGTATACTATTTTCTCTTCTTTTCCGTTGCTGCGCCTTCTCCATATCATCATCATTATCATTCTCATCCTCATTCTCATGACTCTCTGTTTCTTCTTCTTCTTCTTCTTCTTCTTCTTCTTCTTCTTCTTCTTCTCTTTCTATCATTACAACCTCTTGTTCCAGTTGCGGGTGCAACTTTCCGAAATACCCGGTGGAAATCCAAGACAGATCGCCTTGAAACGATTCGAAAATCGGTTCGGAATCTTTCAAAGTCGCGGCTGCAAACACGTATTGCACTTTCGCGCCAAACTTATTGACACCATCCGCGTTCTCTCCGTACGTTAAATCGATTAAATGTTTAACATCGTCCGCGAATCCTCTAGAGAGCATCTCGTCGCACTCGTCCACGACGAAATGTTTGAGACGACCAAACAACACCCACTCGTCTTTCGCCAAAGCTAATAAGCGAGCTGGCGTGCATATCAAAACGTCTGCTCGTCGAAATTCTGGTATGACTTCTTCTAAATCGCCAATGATTTTGTTCCCTTTCTTTCCAGCTTTCGTCGTCGTCGAAGATTTACTCGCGACGTATTTTCGATTTCGATTATTTGTGTTTTTCCGTTGTTTCAAACTCGTCGGTTTCAACAATTTCTTCTCCTTACCGAAAATGGAAAACACCGTCGGCGCCGGTAACTCTAAATCAGTTCGTTGACACCAAATTGAACATAATTCGGCCATTTTTGAGACTTGCCTCGCCAACTCGACGTTTGGGACGAGAATGACCATCGCCGGACAACATCTTCCGCTAACTTTCGTGCCTCCCCTTCCCGGCGCCGCCACCTGGGACATGAGCGGTAAAGTATACGCGAACGTCTTCCCAGAACCAGTTTCGGCTAATATCACCGCAGAGTTTCCTTCAATGAGTTCTGGCGTAGCTAACTTTTGAATCTCTGTTGGTCTTTTCAAGCCAGCTTTGTTTAAATTTTCCGCCGTGATGGCTTCTAAACCGGCGTTGACAAACGCGTTGTCCGATAATTGTTTTTCATTACTATCATCATCATCATCGTCATTGTGGTTGTAATAAGAGTCTCTTCTCTGTGGTTCTCGCCGCTGCTGCTCGGCTTCCTTTTTCTTCTCTCTTTCCATTCTTTGCGTCTCCCACGGCCGTAAGCCTCCTCTTTTATACTTGGATTGGACCGCGACTTTTGGCGGCGAAGACGACGATATAACCTTTTTAACTCTGCTGCTGCTGCTCGACGAAACTCCTTCCTTGATCCCACTCTCGTTGGCAAATCGAGACCATCCGGCTAAATCGTCCACGTCGTCCTCTTCGGTGTTTTCGTACTCCTCAAAGTCGTCGGCGTATTTTCTTCCTCCTCGCAGTTTTTGTCTCTCCAAAGCGATTTGCTTTCGCTCCAATTCGTCCAAAGGCACCGCTCTTTCTTGTTGTTGTTGTTGTCTACCTCTGTTGTTGTTGTTGTAGCTCGCGCTCTCATCGTCGTCGTAATTCTCTTCTCTTTTCTTCGTTCCGAATTTTGCGTACGCTTTATCCGCGGTATCCCATCCTCGGGGTCGTCTGTTCTTCTTTTTTCCTCCGCCGCCTCGTTCGTTAACATCATCGGCGTAATTCTCATTGTCGCTTTCGGAAGAAGAAGAAGAAGAAGAAGAATACCGAGAAGGTCGTCTCTTCTCTTCCGCGGCGGCAAAAGCGGCAGCAGCAAAAGTGCGACCCCGAAGAACGACTCCCACTCTTCTCTTTTGTTTCCCTCTCGCTCCTCCTCCTCCGCCTCTCAGCGGCAACATCATCGTGATGTTGTTGTTGTTGTTGTTCGCGGCGGCAAACATAATTTTATTAATTTTTTGTCTCGTCTGTCTCTTTTCTCTCAAAAAAGAAAAGAAAAGAAAAGAAAGAGCAGAGGGGCTGTTGTTTGGAGAGGACGACGCAAAAAAGAAGGCATTCATTTTTTTTTGGTTTGAGGGAGCCTTTTTGCGAGAGAGAGGGCAAAAACCTCTTTTTTCGCCGGCCAAAAGGATAAAACGCAAAACCGTCGCGAATTCAACGTCACTTCTTTGAGCTGTTTGCGACCTGCGCGTCCCATCGAAAAGAATTCATTTATATCGCACACTTCATTGTTCGTTCAATTCGACGTGAATATATTTAAGTGAGAACATCTAAACATGTCTTCTCAAACGTTATCGATGATGATGGCGAACGTGAGAATTTCGTCGGCGACGGGAACCTCAAAATCGACGACGACGACGACGACGCCGCGCGCTGCGAGCTTATCCGCGAAGCATGCAAACGGAAACTCGAAGGTTTTTTACGCGAACAGTTTGTCATTGAACAAATCTAGAGACTCAGTCGCGACGTTTAGCATTTCCGCCAGCGGGAGCGGGACGAAGAAAGGTTTATATCAATTCGTCGAGCGGGTGAACTCGCCGCAGATGAAGGATGATTTGATTCCTTTTCGAGTAGGAATGACGGTGAAGGTTGGCGTGACGGTCACGGAAGGGAACAAGAGCAGAGTGCAGCCGTACGAAGGTTTGATTATTGGCATTCACAGAGCGGGCGTTGCGAGTACGATTACGGTCCGAAAATCCTTGCAAGGGTTCGGGGTTGAGAGAATTTTCCCGATTCACTCGCCGTTGTGCTCGTTCCAAGAGGTCAGAGGCGCGGGTAAGCCAATCGCGAGACGCTCCAAGTTGTACTACTTGAGAGAACGCGTTGGTAAGAACGCGAAATTAAAGAGTAGATTTGTTGCGAAAAAAGAAGGATTGAGCCGATGGCAAGTGAAGCAAAACGCGTTGATTGCCGAGAAGGAAGCCGCGGCGGCGGAGGCGGCGAGAGTCCAAGCGGAAATCGAGGCAAAGGCGAAGGCCGAGGAGGAGAGACTCCAAGCGGAAGCCGAGGCGAAGGCGGCCGCGGAAGCCAAAGCTAAGGAGGAGGAAGCCGCTGCCGCTGCTGCTGAAGCCGCTGCTGCTGAAGCCGCTGCTCCCGCGGAAGAGGCGGCTCCGGAAGCCGAAGCTGCTCCCGCGGAAGAGGCGGCTCCGGAAACCGAAGAAGGTTCGGCGTAAAAGAGGTTTCTTTATCTTATCGCTTTTTAAAAAGTTGAGAGTAGAGAACAACAACAACAACAACAACATTATTTGTCTAACCTATATACCATAGCCTTTACATTATATACATACCTATGTGCGTTTTAATTGAAATTGATTGAATAAGAACAAACGAGTATTTTATTATTTTTCCTTCACTTCACACTTCACAGTCTGGCTTTGGCGTGTTTGGTCAAATCTTCCTGACTCCTCTTCTTCGCCTTTTTTTGCTTTCCCTCCTTGTCGCGTCTGTTCATCAGTGCACTCTTCTCGTCATTTTCTTTACAAAAAACGCGCTGTTTGTATCACACACACACACACACACACATCAATCAATCAATCAATCAAAAATGCCGAGACCAACGAACGATAAGATCACCCTCATCTCCGCTATTCCGGAGCAAGAGAGATTTGAAGTTTCCACGGACGTCGCCAAGTGCGTTTTACTTTACGTCATCACAGTCTTCTTCAATTTCTTTGCTTTCGAAAAAAACGCGCGAGATCGCGCTTCTAGGAATCGCCGTCTCTCCTTCTCTCCCTCTCGATTCAAGTGCTTTCCAGCTTTGATCGCGCGCAACCGCCTAGAACGCAACTCTTACGAGACGTACTGACCGATTCTCTCCCTTCTTTTACGTCCAAACAGCATGTCGCAGACCGTGAAAACCGCCATCAGTGGTACGCATTGCAAACGCTTCTTTCGTCTTCTGTGTTTCTTCTTCTTCTCTTTTCTTTTCGTTTTTTTTGAAAAAGTCATGTCAAATTGGCGGGAGAATTTTCTACACATCACACAACAACAAAGAAAAAAAAGAATAACGACTGACTGATGTCTCACCTCTTTTTCTTATTTAACGATAACACCAATCATCACAAACAGACGGCGAGAAGGAAATCCCGTTACCGAACGTGGCCAAATCGATTTTACAGAAAGTCATCACGTATTGCGAATACCACGCCAACGCGAAGGGCGAAGACGGTAAAGACAAATCCGAGGACGATAAAAAGAACTTCGATTTGGAGTACGTGAAAGTCGATCAAGCGACGTTGTTTGAGCTCATCTTGGCGGCGAACTACTTGGACATCAAGGATTTGCTCGATTTGTGCTGCCAAACCGTCGCGAATATGATCAAAGGGAAGACGCCGGCGGAAATTCGCAAGACGTTCAACATCAAGAACGATTTTACGCCGGAGGAAGAGGAAGAAGTTCGCAAGGAAAACCAATGGGCGTTTGAATAAATATTCGTTGAAACGTTTGCGCGCGCAATAGATGAAGGGAAGAAGGAGAGAGTCTATTATTTTGTAGAAGTAAAAGAAAGAGAGAAGACTTGGGCGATTGTGATTGAGATAGTCTTGGAGGAGTTCGAAAACATTAGTAAAACTTAGAGAAGAAAAGAAAAGTTCGAAAGGGATGAAAACGTTGCGTTGTACCAATGCAAAGAGCGAAATAGCAACGATTTCGGGTACGAACAACAGACAAGAAAAAAAGAAAGAGAGAGAGAGAAACATATTGCAATAGAGATGCACAAATACTCTACCAGTACATCTGAATACACACCGAATGGATTGTTCAAAACTTTTCACGCTATATCGAGCTTGCCAACTTTTTCGCTAATGTTTTCCGCCGCAGTTACACCACCGCTGTCAGTACCATCTCTAGCCTCAATAAAAGCTTTAACCTCCGTCGGTTCTCCTTTCATCGCGTATGAAGTCATCTGGATGCCGATCTTATTTTGATCTGGGTTTAAAAGAGAAGCCGATATGGCATTCAAAGCTACCTCAAACATTTGGAGTTCTACGAGTTGCGGACGGCGAATGGTAAGTGTACCATCCTCTTCGAAATCCATTTTCGTAAAGACGGGATACATATCCCTTTCCTTAACTTCCTCGCCACTTGTATCCTCTCCAGCAGATGCCGCGCATGGCCAATCGTACTTTTCCTTCGCGTCGATATCCTCGAACGGCGAGAGCTCTTCTCCTAAAAACAGACAGTTCTGCAACGATTTTTTCGTCATATCAACTTCTTCGCCTTCTTCTTTCTCCAACTCTTCTATGATTTTCTTCGCCTCGGCTTCGTTTTTATACACGGTTAAAGTACAGTTTGAGTGATCAATTGTTACGCAGCAGCTGAGCGTGGCTTTGTTATTTTCGTCGAGTCTCAACCCGTACTCGATGTTGAAAAATTTAATCTTCTCGAGCTTCTCTCCGTGTTGCGTCACTGCGCTCAAATACTGAATCGCAGCCGCGAACAAGCTCAAACCAAACTTAGGCGTAAACCCATCCACGGATTCCATCAATCCCGGCAAGTGCTCCGTCGACCATTCCTCCGCCGGCGGGTTCATGTTCGGTTCAATCTGTTCGCGAATAATGTTTTCTATTATCTCCCTCGGCACAGACGCGAATCCGGTTTGAATATCTAACTTCTTCAATAAATTTCGCGTTCCTTTAACGTACGAACACGATTCTTCGTCGCTCGTATCCGTATTTGTGGCCGTTTTTGTGCACGCGAATACTATTTTCATTGGTTTCTCAATCTTCTTTGTCTTCGATTCTTTTTCTTCCTCTTCTTCGCCGTCTCTCTCGTTCAACACTTTCGGATTCTTGAGAATCTTCTCGATGTACTCGACGATGTATTCGTTCGAGGGCGGTTCAGGACCTCTCACGATGTTCACATCTTCACCTTTCCCGTTCTCGTCTTCTTTCGAGGTCAGAAACTTCCCAGTCGAAGTATCCACGACTAATATCAAATGCGGTCGAGCTGGAATAAATGAAGCGCCTTCTTCTGAGTTTTCTAAATCCTCCAGTTTTACCGAAATTGGAGGCGCCCACGCGCGAAGTTTGTGCACGTAGACTTGCCACACGATTGATGGTTTTGATGACTTTGGTGCCATTCTCTTCTCTGTGTATGTCGTACACTCGGGAAGAGAGAAGAGAGCAGGTAAATTTATGGATAAAATGTCTTCATTTTTTTCCTCATGTGAGCAAGGGGACAGAGTAGGAACAAATATCAACATCAGACAATAATGATAACGGCGACGAGGAGAACTTGCTTGGTTTGTTCTTCGATGCTAAGGTCGTCGACCACCACGCGTCAAAAATCGTCGTCATATAAGTCGTCTCTTTTCCTGCTTAGGAGGAAGAAGAAGTCAACAACAACGAAAAGGAATCCCCGCACGACGAATTGGAGTAAGAGAGGAGGAACGTTTTTGCAAGAAGAAGAAGAAGAAGAAGAAGAAGGAGAAGACAGAGAAGTTACGAGAAGAAACGATTTTACGGACCCGATGCACTGGCGACATCAGAGTTACAAAAACTCGTTGGAAAATCCAGACTCGTTGCAAAGCGCGGAGTATCGCGAACGAACCGGGAGAAACCACGTCTATCGCGGCATCGTATCGTACGACGGGACGAATTATTTCGGATTTCAAATGCAAGGCGAGGATAAAATAACGATTCAATCGGAACTGGAGAGATGCTTAATGCAAATAACGTGTCTCGATAGAGAGTTGTTGTGTTTAGGCGCGGCGGGGAGAACGGACGCGGGCGTGCACGCGAGGAAACAAGTGTTTCATTTCTACACGAAAGAACCTTTGAAAGACGAGTTGAACTTCATGCGAGCGTGCAACAGGTTGTTGAACGAAGACGTGAGAGTGGTGGAAATTGCCAAGCCGCACCCGATGTTTCACTCGAGGTTTCACGCGATTGAGAAGACGTACAGATATACGATTGATTTTGGGCTACCGCACAGTCCGTTCCATCGGAAGACGGCGTTGTCTGTCGGGTATCGAGAGTACGACATGATATTGTTAGAGGAAGCGTGTAAAGTATTTGTTGGAACGCACGATTTCGCGGCTTTTATGAATCGGTCTAGAGATGGTAAAAATTTGGAAAGAAACTCGGAACGAACGATTTACTCCTTTGATGTCATTCGCGGCGGCGGAGAAGAAGAAGGAGGAGAACGTTACGAAGATCCTTCGTCGTCGTTAGTGTACTTGTACGTCACCGGCAATGGATTTTTATACAAACAAGTTAGGAATATGGTTGGTGCCATTTTATCCGTGGCTGGAGGAAGATATACCATAGATGATTTGAAATTGTTCATGGAGAAGAAGGATAGAAAGCTCATACCGATGGCGGCTCCCGCGAAAGGTTTGTGTTTGTACGACGTAAAGTATCCAGATGAAATGTACTTTTCTCCTCCTCCTTCTTCCTCTTCTTTAAGGATTTGATGATTATGATTACGATGATGATCAGTTGTACTGGTAGTAATAGTGGTAGTAGCATTTATAGCGCATAGCTAAAGAAGATAGAGAGTAACATTATATTTATTTGTGTGAAGAAGTAGCCCAGTTTTAATATCTACAAAGTACCGAGTAGTACAGCTATAAAAATTCATTGGTGTATTCACTCACCGAGCGCCGGCGGCGGCTGTGTTCTTCGGAGCTACGCGTTGACTACCATGCATAGCATGGAACGCCATGAGCGTTGTTTTCCCTAGGCATTTGCCAAAGAGTGTTCCGGTAGAGCAACCAGTCACTTGAACTGCGATGTAATCGCCCGCTTTCAACTCGTGTTTGGCGTCGCCTTCGTCCTCGTCGCCGCCGTTGTATCCGCCGTATTTTTTCGTGTTGTCAAAAACGACCCATTTAGATGAATCTGTCTTTCCGGTCCACTCGTTTTCGTTCTTTTTCGATGGTCCCTCAATCAGCACGCAATGAACGGAACCAATTTCTTGCTCTTGCTTCTTTTGCGCCTGCGTTCGGAACGCCTCGATGACTTCCGCTAATCTGTTTTGTTTGACGTCTTCCGGGACGTCGTCCTCCAAATGTCTCGCCGCCGCCGTACCATCTCGTTCGGAGTACGCAAACATGAACGCCTGTTCGTAACCAACAATGTTCATGAGCGAAACCGTATCTTCGTGGTCCTTCTCGGTTTCGCCGCAAAAACCAGATATGATGTCGGTCGTTATCGCGCAGTCTGGAATGACTTCTTTCACGTGGTCGACTAAATCCAAATACGCCTCTCGCGAGTAGCCTCTTCGCATGCGCACGAGCGTCGCCGTAGAGCCACTTTGTGCGGGCATGTGTAAGCACTTGCATACGTTTGGTCGATCGCGAATGACGTTGAGAACATCGTCCGGGAAATCTTTCGGGTGCGGAGAGGTGAATCGAATGCGCATTTCCGGATCGACTTGCGCGACGCGATCGAGCAGTTCTGCGAATTGCACCTTTCCTTCTCTCTTACGACCAGCGTCATATCGAGATTCAAACCCAGCCGCGTACCCATTGAACTTCGCCGGGTCTTCACCCGCCAATCCAGCAGCATTTTTCATATTCAATTCCTCTCTGGCGTTGTTAATGTTCAAAATCGCTTCGATTGAATTGTTCCCGACGATGTTCCCTTCCTTCAAAGAACTCAAAAAATCCTCCGATTTATTCGTATCCACGTAATAAGAGTTCACATTTTGCCCGAGCAAAGTCACCTCTTTCACCCCTTGTTCGCTCAAAACGCGCACTTCGTATAAAATACTCGCCAAATCTCTCGACCGTTCTTGGCCTCTCGTGTACGGGACGATGCAAAACGTGCAGCAATTATCGCACCCCCGCATAATCGTCACAAACGCCGAGTGCGTACCGTCCGGTCTCACAGGAATGACGTCGGCGTACGTCTCCTCTACCGATAACTGAACGTTCATAGATTTATTTCCGGTATTATGCACTGTATCGATTAAATTCGGCAAATCTCTGTACGCGTCTGGTCCGGCGACTATATCCGCCAACTGATCCTCCTCCAACAACTGCGTCTTCAATCGTTCCGCCATGCACCCCAACACCCCGACCACTGGTCGTTCCGTTTTCTTTTTTGGTTTCCCAAGACTTCTGAAATACGCTAATCGCTGCCAAATTTTCGCCTCTGCCTTATCTCTTATCGCGCACGTGTTGATTAAAATTACGTTCGCGTCGTTTATGTCCTTCGTTTCCGTGAACCCGTTATCGTTCAACACCGACATCATGACCTCGCTATCGTTTACGTTCATTTGACACCCGTACGTTTCTACGTACACGTTCCGGTTTTTCGTTTTCGAGGCGACGTATCCTTCTAAATCTTCCAAAATACCCGTGTTGGCTTTAATCGGCCTCTTCGTTTGGCCTTTCAATACCTCCTCTTTGGAGGTGAGGTGGTGACCACCTCCGGTTCCCGTAATCGTCGTAGTGGTCGCGTCGTTCGCGTTGTGCGCTCTCGTGATAACATTCACATTCTTTCTCCTCGTCCTCGTTAAACCCTTCGTCGTTCGTTCGCACGTGTTGTTGTTGCGATACCGAGCAGCCAGGCTTCCTCGTCCTCCTTCATTCGAGAACGACGACGCGACGGCGCCAACTTTTCTGCTCGAAATTTTCTTCGACTTTGAAGACGAAGAAGAAAACGAAGACGAAGACGCGCCGCTCAAACTTGAACCCTTCGCGTAATTTTGAATACAAGAAGTAGACATCTTCTTCAGAATCGCACTGTGTTATATATATATATATAGTTCAAGTTGTCTTTTTGTTGTCTTTAACTTGTCTGTGCCGGAATATATTTTGACCTTAAAAAACAAGGGGTACTCCCTTAGTACTTGCCTTAGTACGAAGGGGGTACTCAACCGCTAAATTTTTTTTGTCGTTTGTCTTTTCGACAATTAGAATATTCCCCGAATAAATAACCTCACTATTCAAACGCGTACGATGACACTTCAAAACAAGTACTCGTACCTAAACGCGGTAAAAAGAAGTATTAACACTTCCTCTACTCCGTGAATCATCTTAATCAACAAAAGTCGCCTTCGGCTCCACTCGTAAGTAAAGAAATAGAAACCGGATTTTAATCGTTCGTCGTCGTCGTCGTTTTTTGTCCAAAAGTCGCGAAAAGTTCCCGAAGTTACGGACCTTAGTATAGTTTGCGGGTTGGGGTGGCGTTTGCAGACTATGTGTAGGCTTATTGTCATTTTCTCCTTCTCATTGCGTGCGTGTGGTACCCGAACCGGTGAGAGTGCTTCGGAAGTTGAAAATTGACCAAAAGAGTCTCTCTTAACCTAACTAACGATCCACTACAGAAAGTGATGAAAAAAGTCTTGATAACTATCGCGCTCGCCGGCTTGGCGATGCGTCCGGAAAACGTGCTCGCGGGCGGTTCTATGAGTATGTGTGATGCAACAAAGATTACGGCGGAGTGTTCGTTCATTTCCTCTTCCACTGACTGCTCTGCCGATGCAAATTGTGAGTGGAATGGATCCTCTTGTGATGTGAGCTCATCACTAGTTGCTGGATTGATGCCTACGTCAGAAGACTTTGCCGCTACTATTTCCATTGGATTGACTTGCGGTGTGGCAAGTCCCTGCACAGGAGACTGCGAGACTCGCTCGGACGGTACTTGCATAGGGACTAAGGCTTACTACAAATCGTTGTTTACTGACGATGCCATGGCAATCAACATGTATTTTGCGGAAAAATGCGGTGCTACCGGACAATCTGATTGCGTCGCTGTCTCAGACTGCGAATGGGATGCGACTCAAACTGTGAATGGCACGGGATGTGGAGTGAAGGATGTGGTCATACAAATGGCAATGTTGGATGAGTGCAACTTTGTCGTCAATGGCGACGGTACTATTACAACTTCTCCAGCCTCTGCAACGACGTCGATTATTGCAGTCCTCACCTCCACTATCGCCGCCTTCCTCTTATAAGTACTCTAAGACTTAAATATTTGACGACGAGAGAGACGCAGTGGTGTTAAAAGGTGTACTATCAAAGGAACACGTTTTGACACCGTCTGGTGCAACCGAAAGTGTAATCAAAATCGTCATTTTTTCAATTTATTCACCTAAACTTGTAAATTTACGAAAATCGTGCCTTAAAAGTGACGCATGTTCACGAAAATATTTTGATAGTGAGTAGTAAAAAAGACTACATACTTTTATACATGACATGGGTAGAATAGATGTACCCTTCTCTACCCTACTTTGATACACAAGTGATAGAGGGACAACGAGACTTAGGGGTAGGGTACATATTTTTAGTACTACTTAAATTATATTTGAAAAATCTTTACAAAGTCAAAACAAGAAAGTGGAAATAAGAAGATGTTTATAATACAAAAATAATTTCTTTGAAAAAGTCTACCCGTGGGCTTACTCCCGTCATCCGCCTATGCTCTCTGTTTCAGGGTAGGGTACACACGGGTACACTTTATCTATATTTGTCCAAACTCTCAACACTCTCAACTTTTGTGAAAATATATTTGAGTACTTTCGTAAAAAGTACTCTCAACACTCTCAACTTTTACTTAACTCCCAACACTCTCAACATAAACCTACTTCAAGAGTTGATGGAAGAGGAAAACAAAAAACAAGGACTATCTCACTATCATTAAACAAGTTGAAAAACAAACAAAAACAAAAATACTTGATGATGGTAAGCAAGTTCTCCCAGATGTGTTAAAGAGGGCAAAGGATAAAGCCTTAGTTGATTCATGGGATACGGAGTAATATGTTTTAATATAAAAATACTTTCAGGCTTTTATCGTTTATTCGTTTGCATCGTTTACATTTTTGTCTTTTTTTGTAAAAATACTTTCAGGCTTTTGTCGTTTATTCGTTTACATCGTTTACATTTTTGTCTTTTTTTGTAAACGATGTAAACGAGTAAGCGATTATTTCAACAAAGTTTTTTGCTTATTTTTTTGTAAACGATGTAAACGAGTAAGTGATTATTTCAATAAAGTATTTAGCTATGAACCGATTTCTTCTTCACCTTCATCTGCAACTTTCAGAAAACTTCCGAAAAACTTTCAGAAAACTTTCAGAAAACTTTCGAAAAACTTTTAAAAAACGAGACCAGTCGTTTTCTCGCGAGTTTCTTAAGTCTCTTTAAGTGGTCGGTTTCTAATTGCTTTATAAAGTTTAGGAGGAGGGCGAACATTCTTTATATTAGCTTGTTATTTTTACCTAAGTCCATGTATTGTTGATAAAATCTTAAAAAGCATAACCGTACATTTTTACACCTACTCGTATTTTTTCATCATCTCAAAAATAATCGTACTTAAAGATAACAGACATAATAAAGACAAGATGAATCAAGCACGACAATACTCACAAAAGCCAGGGGCAATCAGAGAACGAACCAGAATGACCGATATTGAAACGAAGTGGAGGAAAGACCGCGCGAGATTACTCGTGCGTGTAAGAGCAGGAGCTGTGCCGAACGAGGACAGTCAGGAAAAGTACAAACTCAGTTTGGCTGAAATAAACGTCGTAAGAGTCGATGTGGGACTTCCAGAATTGGACCGACCGTATAGAGTGAATGCGTTTGCGGGTATGATGGCGATTAATGCCGAAACCGAGCGCTTACAGGGTGAAGTGTTGGAACAAATGAACCTCACACAAAACCTTAGGGACGATGTGCGTGGATTGGACCAACGAATGAAACAGATGGTCGTTGAAGAGCAGGGCCGTCGTGTCGTTGTTCCTGCCGGAGAACAATTTACTTTGGAGACAATTCACGACCACTTTTGGATGCCTGTGGGTACGGAGGGGAAACCGCGAGGGTGGGAAATTGATAGGGCAGGGAAACGGGCGAGTGAGACCACGATTAAGATACGGTTCGGGTCAAAGAAGAACTACAGGTCGGGACAGATTTACAACTTTTTTACGAAGTATATGAGTGACGAGTGTTTTAAGAATGTGAGGAACTGTCTCAAGAGAGCGAAATTAGAACCTGTTTTAACAAAAATACGCGAAGATGAATTGGCGAATCCTATCACGACTTTGAATTATTTACAGGCGCTTTTCGTCCTCCTAAACAATTACCCCGGTCTCTTACCCGCGTTCAAGCCCGACTTGGATTGGCTTAACAGTTTCAACGCGAAAGCAAAACTCGCCACCTCGGCATACCTTGCCGAAAAGACGAAATACACAATACCGTTTAATTTTACGCAAATCAGGGAACTGTTTGAAGACAGGTTTGGTAAAAACACAGACCCTTACACTTACATTTCAATCTATGGAGAAGCACCTTCGCGCGATGATTGGGGTTTGGTTATGATTAATCCACCGGCGATGGACGGTCAAAAGGAGAAGAAAATGAATTATATCGTTCGGGGCGACGATGGGATTTGGACCTTTTACTTGAATGTGTATAAGACGGCAAAGTTTTTTGATTTCAAAAGGTTTGATACGCAGTTCAGTCCCGAAGTCAGTAAAATTATTGACGCACACATCAAGCGAAACAAGTACAAAGATGGTGACTATATTTTTGGGAAACCAAAGAAGGACGGGAGAATGAGTAGTATTGTTGGAAGTTGGTTGATTGATGCGGGTGTTAAGGACGGAAAACCCGCGAAAGAAACTGAAACGCCAGGTGCTATAAATATTTTGAGACACGCGTATGTGACCGAGTATTTTCCAGACAGCGACAGACAAAAATTGAGTGAAGCTTTGAAACACTCACCTCTCACGACACCCTTCTATGTTCGCGAGATTGACCCAAAACTCACCGAGAAGATGTTGGAAATCCAGAAGAATAAGATTTCTTACGAGGAACGCGAACCGATGATTATGACCCGTTCCAAAACGCGAAAGAAAAACTAAATTAATTTGATATGTTATTAAAGAAATACTTACTCTACTATACAAAATGCGTACAGCAGTTATTTACAAACTTTATTCGGCAAAGATTAACAAATCCTTTATCTCGTACACGACCGATATGAAACGGGCGATGTGTAATTTGAAATGCTACCAGAAGACGGGTCGCGTTCATAGGTCAAAATCGGCAGACATAATCGCCCAAGACGATGCGGAATGTATCGTGCTTCAAAGATACGAGGATGCTCCAAATCGCAATTTCATTTTGGGCGAACTCAATAAGTTCAAGGCATCAGAAGACCAAGATGTTCTCGTGAATAAATTGGTGTTCTTGAAAAGCAAGGAAGTGAGACTGAAAGAGAACAGGGAAAAGTACCACGAAACGAACGCGCAACTTAAGTACTACTACGCGAACAAGTTCAAAATCAACAGGGCAAATGTTCTGAAAAAAATGAAGAAAACGGGTCGACTTCCCCAAGAGGGAACTCTCAGAAAATATGAGATTTCTCAGGAGGAAGTAGATGCGTGTATTTGATTGATATTAAAATATACTTAGAGAATAAAAGACAATATAATGTACCAAGTGATGTTTCTAAACAATAAATATAAATGTACTGAACGCGTAAGCGTTCACAATCTGAACCGAATGATTAGTCATTTGGAGAAGACCCCTAATCTCCAACAAGATGAAAAAAAAATATAACGAGTTCCAATTACTCAAAAAGATAAAAAAAACGGGCTGGTCGAGACGGTTCGTATGATGTTCATTTTTCGCTAAAGGATTACGATACGGCGAATACGAGAGCCTTAGGTCGATTGTACCCAGCGGGTGCTTCTTTACAGTACCTGGGTAAAGACTACCGCAAAGCGTTGGTGTGTGATGAATACACCGATATTGATATTGCGAACGCACACCCTTCGCTTATCAATCAAGTTTTTAAAAAAGAGAATATCGAGTGTAAGATGTTAAACGACTATGTGGAAAACAGGGAGAAGTTTCTCGAAGTTGCGGACAAGACAGAATGGACGGCGTTATTGAATAACAGAGTTCCAAACGAAAAGGCAAGTGATTTGGAGAAGGCATATTGGAATGATGTTATTTCGTGTGCCTTAAAACTTTTTGAACGACCTTTCTACACGACATACCTAAAGAAGGGCGAGAAAAGAAATCCAAACAATAAACTCGGGTGGGCGATTTCGCAACTGGCGACCGATAGAGAACGCGATACCGTGAGTGCTGCGATGATGTGTTTAGCAAGTCTCGGGTATTCACTCGGGACGCTCATACACGACGGGTTCTTGGTGGAAGATTTAAGTGTAAGGGATGAGGATTTACGAGAAGCTGAAAAATACACGGAGAAGGCGACGGGCTACTCAATACAATTGGTTCGAAAACCTTTAACCGATTTTAGTCGAGAGGAAGTGTTTGGAAGTGATGGTAAGGTTGAGGAAAACGGAGATAAGCTCGGTGGAGACCGCGAGAATGCGGAGGCATTCTTGAAATGGATGACGGATGAAGGACACGCGTTTGTTCGAAATGGGAAAGAAGTCTGGTGGTATTGTCCCGAAAACGGGGTATATTCCCAGGATTTAATGGGGTTGCGTATGTTTATGGGCGATTGTCTTTTACTGGATGACGAGTACAGGTGTATGACGAAGGAGCAGGATAATATGAAAGTTCAGTTTATGGAAATGATACCAAATGATAGTGAATTGTACGAGAAGATGTTCCATTCGACTTATCGAAAACTCGCGTTTCAAAATGGTATTTATGATTTCGAAAAAGAAATGCTCGTGGAGTTTTCACCCGAGTATTTTTTTACTTTCAAAGCTCCCGTGGATTTGAAACTGAAAGGCAACGAGAAGATGAAGGACGAAGTCTATCAAAAGCTTTTCGTTGATGTATTTGGAGACCCAGATGTACGCAAGGGAGAATTGAACTACGCCTCACACGACAAGGCACAGTATTACCTCAAGGTTCTCGCGAGAGCTATTGCTGGTGAGATATATGATACTGCTTCACTTTTATCGCACGATTTTCGTAATTTTACAAATTTAGGTGAATAAAAAAATTGTAAAAACACGGGTATGTGCGTCAAAAGTAATGACGATTTTGATTAGGTGAAAATTATAAAATTGAAATAATACACGGTAGTTTCCTCACCACCAACACTTAAAGCCTCAACGACGACCAAGTCTTCATCAACCCTGTCCGCCAAGGAAGCAACCCTGCTGTTGTCACGAGGCGTACCACCAGTTTCCTCTTCAAGTCTCCGTTTCTTTTCTTGTAAAAGCCTTTGTCGCTCGGGCGTATTATTGACGATTTCGTGGAGTTGTTCACGCAACCGTTACCGTTGGGTGCAGGTGTGAAGATGGTGAGTATAATGATTACTCTCGGCGCTGGAGCGTTCGTGTTTCAAACAATAAGACAGAAAATTATAGAAAAAAAGTACGGAATGAAACGTTCGGCGTCGATACCGTCGTTGAAGAAAAGGAGATCGAAGAAGAGGAATTAATTAGCTGTTCGATATAACTGAGCACCGCATATGTATATGATAAATATAGTGATAAATATAAAATGCGCGCATCGTGTTTTTTTATCGTCGTCGTCGCGCTCAATACTTTGCAAGTAAGCATGCAATCTGTGCCGCGCTTGGCCTGAGTTTCGGCGATTGATCCCATGCGGCAGTGATCAAATTTTGTATTTCGACTGGTGTGTGTGCGAGTGTTGGTCGCGCTCCATTAATCACATTGTGCATGATGAGTGCATCAGAAAATCCTTCGAAAGGTTCTCTATCCTCGAATAACTCATAAAGTGTAACACCCAGGGCATATATGTCGGACGATACTGTTTTTTGTTGACCTTGAAACAATTCTGGAGCAGTCCATTGCATGGTGACTTTTGTGTTCTCCGGTACCGCTCTCGTCATCGTCTTGGAACGATTTTTAGCCTCAGACATCCCAAAATCGCACAGAACAGCTGATCCATCATCGCGTAAAAGCACGTTATCTAACTTTAAATCTCCATGAATGATTGAGATTGAAAGATCGTGCAAGTAACTGACACCACATGCAATGTCATTTGCTATGCGAAGTAATTGCTCTGGTGGTAACCTTTGAGAATTTCGTATACATGATTTCACTGATCCTAATCCACATAATTCCATAACAAGCCAACCTTTATGCGAAACGACGCCATAAATTTTTATAATGTTTGGGTGATTCAAAGAGCAGAGAATTTTCGCTTCCTTCTTTACACGATTCGCAACATCATTCGGTAGATGTGGTACACTTTGTTGAAGTTGATCGTAGAATAAGCATTTCACCGCAACTTGCAATCTTTGCTCGAAAGGGTACTCGGATATTTTTTTCTTGTAATGGGCTCTATACACAACACCATATCCACCTCGACCGAGAACATCACCTTCATCAGCTATGTTCACAGAACCTTCTAAAAGATCTGGTGTAATATCGACAAGCCGCGGTAGTCTTTGAGCTTTTATGAACGTCTCCAGTTCATTTTTCTGAACCACTAACTCTGCTTTGTTTGATTCGATTTGGCCAGTATTTTGAGAGATATGCTTTGTATTTTCGCGCGCATCTGGGAAAAGAAACTTTGCCCAGTTTTCACAACCGCAAACCTTTAGACATCGACGACCAACATTTGGAGCAACGCATTTGAGAAATCCTAAAATTATGGCTGGGAGTGATAAGCCTATACCGATGCCAAGAATATCAGAAGACAATCCGGAAGAACTGGAGGATTTATTATCGCTCTCTGCCGAAGCTTCGGTACAAACTCCAGCTCCATCACTACAACACCCTCGAGATTTGTAATCCTGCGTATTTGCGTTCTCCCAAAACATACTTGGAAGGCTTACCTCTGAACACAACTCTGGAGTAACTGTTTGAAGCGAGCAGCTTGGGGAGTAAGAAGAATCACTCGAATGACATTCGGAGCTGTCATCACGACGTAACGCTTCAATCAGACAAGTTCGTTGCTCAGAATTTTTGGTTATGTTTGGACATGTTGCAGTTGACGCAGCAACGAGCTCATCCAGGACAGCTTGGTAACTATCTGTACCACCCACAGCTCGTTCAAGTTCAGAAATTGTAAAATCAACACCAACAACACCTATCCATAGCGGCGTATCTTTAGAACGATCAAAAACGGGTGTCGATACAGTTGTACCCATGACCCCGGATGAATATAAATAAGGCTCCACCCAAGTTGTAAAATTCATATTTTCAGAACCACCTTGCAAAATTGCATACAGCTTATAGTATGCCGACATCTGCTGTACCAGATCGCCGTTGTCCGGAATATTGGCATATATACCACCGGAAGTACACGCGATATTTTTTAAAGCTTCCTTATCCGCACTCTCACCGAGAGCGTACGAAAAAATCGTCGCATCGAAAATGTTCTTCTCAGCTATATGTGTGTAAAGTTCAGTTCCAGTTTTGCTGTCATCCGCAACCGTAGGTTTACCATCAGATAAGAACAGGATTGCGCGGTGACAATTTGAACTTATTTCAGTCGTTTCACTCAATTCAAACAAATCGAATGCCTTGTCAAATGCCGCCCCATAATTTGTCGTACCTATATGGATTGATTGATCCAACGCTTTCAGTACCGCTTCTTTATTTTCTGCCGTCGCTCTCATGAGGGTTGGGAAACCAAGAGTTTCAGCAGTATCTGAGAAAAGCACAACGCTAAAGTGGTCTCCAATAGTGAGTGTATCGATTACGGACTTTGCCGCATTGATCGCGAGATTCCATCGATTTTGAATAGCCATTGATCCCGATTTGTCGATGACGATGACGACGTCCTTTGGTCCACTAGACGCAGCAACAAACCACGGTCGAATCCTCGTATCCATGATGCCGCAAACCTCAGAGTGTTGTGCAGGCCATATCCTGAACATCCCATTTGAAGTGCCAAAGAACGTTTGTGGGGGTTGCAAAATTTTATCCGATGTTTTCTGTAAATCTATAGCTGCACTCCTGAACGTTTCTGTCATGGTGTTAGAATAGCATAAGTCCTCTTTCAAATGCGGATCTTCTGGTTGGCTTGTTTGTGCGTTCAAGAGCTGTGAAGGAACCCGTACGTTTGTTTGATAAAAATCATAAGTCTTTCCACATCCGCTGCCCTCCACATTTTTGCAGTCCGCGACGTAGTCCGTCCTGCACTCCTTCGTGGCCTCATCAAATGCAGATTTACACTCGTGAAAAGATACGCAAGAGGAGAGGCGACTGCACCTGTCGGCATAGATGTTTTCCACTTCTCGAGCAACAGAAAGTGCCATAAATTCCATTTCATTCATAAATATGCGAAGATTTAACACCGATGCATCACTGATGATAGCGAGTTGAAGCGCAAACGTGGCTATGCTGTTCAAAACGATAGCAGAGAATCTTTTCCGCATCTGTGCACGCTTCATTTTTCTTGGGAATATGCGCGACCACGCTTTTTATTGAAGTCAGAGTTTTAGAAGTTAGAATTTTCAAGTGAAAAAAAAATGAAGAAGCATTTCAAGGCACACTCTGAAGCCTCTGAAGCCTCGGAAGACCAAAGAAAGTAAACAATACTAGCTAACACTCACGCATTCATTCAGCATAGACCCCGATTGTTCCACAAAACCACATACCCTCGCAACAAACGAGCTCCACTCGGCTTCAAGAGGGTCCCGTCCGCAACTTCGGGAACTTTT
>JACLAA010007300.1_pt1 | contig 29392 bp, 14 predicted proteins | sample 8027891 | NCBI WGS metagenome assembly JACLAA01 (sample SAMN15724900, study PRJNA655200) | protist metagenome | isolation source: fluorescence activated cell sorting (FACS) single amplified genomes of... | place: Spain: Blaines Bay Microbial Observatory, Mediterranean Sea | collected 2016-01-19 | reverse complement strand
ATATATACATATAGGCAAACCGTTGTGTTGCATAAAACGACAGACACATCTCGTCCGCGCGCAGAAGCGTATTTATCTCTCAATACGTTTGAAAATTCTCAAATTTCATGTAAATTGCCAGTCAAAAAAACGTCAAAAACTCTTTGAAAATTAATATTCTAAAAAAGAGGAGGAGGCGACGTTCTCTTCTTCGTCTCTTTGTCTTCTTTGTCTTCTTTAAGAGAGAGCGACGACGAAAAGGATACCTCGAGGGAGGATTTTCGGGAGAAACTTTGCGTGTTTTTGTTTTTGAAGAACGACCGACCGTTTGCGATTTGGGATCGTCATCATCGTCTCGGGACGAGGTCAACAGAAATCGAACGCATTTCGGAGGAAAGATATACACACACAAACACGCGCGTAAACGAAGCGCGCTTTGCTTTTAGAGTTTGATATCTACTACTCACAGTACTACTAAGAATGAGCAGCGGTGATGTAGAGAAAGCGAGAGATAAAACGACGCAAACGACGACGGATGTCGACCCGGCAAATGCGTTGGAATCGAGACCGTCGGTCTCGTCGTCTTCGTCGTCCTCGAAGCAGCAAAAAAGGAACAAATCCTTGACGAAATCACCTTCGGTTCTCGAACGAGCGACGTCGATGTTTAAAAAAGAACAGGAAAAACCGATATCGCGTGTGTTTTCAATCAGCTCTGAACGGGAGACGAACGCGCCGTTAAAGTTCAAGAGCAACTCGATATCGACGTCGAAATATAACGTGGTGACGTTTCTTCCCAAAGGTTTATACGAACAGTTTCGGAGAGTCGCGAACTTGTACTTTTTATCCGTGGCGACGATTTCGTGTTTCGAGAGCATTTCGCCGATTAAGCCGTACACGATGTGGGTGCCGCTGACGTTTATCATCACGTTGAGCATGACGAAAGAAGCCGTGGAGGATTATAAGAGGCACAAGCAAGATAACGAGCAAAATCGAACGCCGATTGAACGGTTTAACGGAGAGTGCATGGAGAATAAGGAGTGGCGAGATTTGGTGTGTGGCGACGTCGTGAGGGTGGTACGAGATGCGTTTTTTCCGTGCGATTTGATCATGATTGGATCGAGCAACGAGGAGAGAACGTGTTACGTGGAAACGAAGAATTTAGACGGCGAGACGAACTTGAAGTTGAAAAGGAGCGTGGATATGGGCGACGGGGTCAAGGTGATTTCAAACGCAAAGCTGGCGAATTTGTGTCGCAATTCTCAACGAGACGACGTGATGGCGAATGCAGAGGATCATTTGAGTGGCAATTTATGCACGGTCGAGTGCGAACACCCGAATAACTCTTTATACACGTTCAGCGGGAACTTGGAGTTGAAACCGCCTTTTGTGTCGGAAAAAAAGAAAATAGCCGTGACGCCGACGAACGTTTTGTTGAGAGGGTCGCAGTTAAGAAACACGGAATACGTTTACGGTATTGTCATTTACACCGGACACGATTCGAAAGTTATGATGAACGCGTCGGAAACGCCATCGAAACGATCGCACGTGGAGAAACAGATGGATTATGTCGTTTTAGGTATGCTCATTTTGTTGCTCTCCATGTCCACGATTTCCGCAATTTATTGTTCCTGGTGGGTGAAAAACGAAAGTCCAAAGCATTGGTACTTGGATACCGCGAATTCGGACGAACCCTTCGACGTGAATAAAACCGACATTGTCGGTGTGTTTGCATTCTTTACCTCCTACGTGTTGTACGGATATTTGATTCCTATTTCTTTATACGTCTCGTTGGAATTCGTGAAAGTTTTCCAAGCGATGGTTTTGTTAAATCGGGACCGAAAGATGTATCACGAAGAAACGGACACGCCGATGAGCGCACGAACGAGTAACTTGAACGAGGAACTCGGGATGGTACACACCGTTTTATCCGATAAAACCGGGACGTTAACCTGTAACGCGATGGAGTTTTTCAAATTGTCCGTCAACGGCGTCTCGTACGGCGAAGGTATTACCGAAATCGAACACGCTTTGATCAAAAGGCAAGGTGGGAATCCACCCGCGCGATCGTCCAAAGCCATCGAGCCGTCGTTTAACTTCATCGATAGCCGCTTAACGGACGGTCAATGGCGAACGTCGCCCGATCGCGAACAGTTGCGTTCGTTCTTTCGAATTTTAGCCGTCTGTCAAACCGTCATCCCGGAAGGCGAACGAACTCCCGAGCAAGTCGTTTACCAAGCGGAATCGCCGGATGAACTCGCGTTTGTCGTCGCCGCCAAAAGGTTTGGATTTTTCTTCAACAACCGAACGAGCACGACGGTGGAAGTTCTCGAACAATCCGTGAATAAGAGCGAAAAAGACTCCGTGAGAACGTACGAGGTTTTGAACTTGTTGGAATTCAATTCGACGAGGAAACGCATGTCCGTCGTCGTTCGCTCGAAAGACGATAATAAAATCATTTTGATGACTAAAGGTGCGGATTCAGTCATTTACGAGCGGTTAGCGGTCGGTAACAAAGGTGGTAACGCAGCTAAAGAGTCCACGCAACAACACATCGACGATTACGCCGCCTGCGGTTTGAGAACCTTGTGTTTAGCGCAGAGAGAAATTTCTTCCAGCGAGTACGAAGCGTGGAACAAGAAATTCATCAAAGCTTCCCAAGCGATGAAGAAACGCGACGAAGAGTTGGACGCCGTCGCGGAACTCATAGAAAAAGACTTGGAATTAGTTGGCGCGACGGCGATTGAGGATAAGCTCCAAATGGGCGTGCCGCGCTGTATTGAGCAATTAATGCGCGCCGGCATCGCTGTTTGGGTACTCACCGGCGATAAACAAGACACGGCTATCAACATCGGCTCCGCGTGTTCTTTAATCACCCCACAAATGAGTTTAAAAGTAATCAACGTCGAAGAATTGGTCAAGCTCGAATCCGAAGGCGAAATTTCCAAGGAAGAAATGAAAACCCAAGGATTAGAAGCTGTTTCGAAGCAAATTGACGACGGTTTGGAAATCGCGAAACAGTGCGCGGAAGTGGACGCGGAGATGGGTTTAGTCATCGACGGGCGATCGTTATCGTTCGCGTTATCTGCAGAGTTGAAGGATAACTTTTTGAAATTGGGGACGTCTTGCGCGGCGGTGATTTGCTGTCGCGTCTCGCCGTTACAAAAAGCGTTGGTGACAAAACTCGTGAAAGATTCCGGTAAAATCACGTTAGCCATTGGCGACGGCGCCAACGACGTCGGGATGATTCAAGCCGCGCACATCGGTGTCGGCATTTCCGGACAGGAAGGCATGCAAGCCGTCATGGCGTCTGATTTCGCCTTTGCTCAGTTTCGATTTCTCGAACGTCTGTTGCTTTTGCACGGTCGGTACTCTTATAAAAGAATCGCCCGAATGGTGTGCTACTTCTTCTATAAGAACTTGGCGTTTGGTCTGACCATATTCATTTACAACTTACACGCCGCCGCGAGTGGCCAAGTCATCTACAACGATTGGTTGATGTCCTCGTTTAACATCTTCTTCGTGTGTTATCCGGTGATCATTCTCGGCCTCTTCGACCAAGACGTTCGACCGGATTCGAGTTTGAAGCACCCAGAGTTGTACTCCGAAACGCAATGGAACAAAAATTTCAACGAGAAATCTCAAGCCGTGTGGGCGTTGAACGCCATCTGGGTCGCTATCGTCACCTATTGGTCCATCATGAAAGCCGTGCACTCGGGCGAAGCCGATCACGAGGACGGCCACGTTTTTGGTTTGTGGGAAGTTGGCACGACCATGTATACCTCCTTAGTGTTCACGTTGAACTTACAAATCGGTTTGTTCATAAATTACTGGACGTGGATCCATCATTTAACCATTTGGGGATCCTTCGCGTTGTGGTGGATCTTAAACGTCGTCTTGAGTCACACGGACGTGTATTACTCCACGTACTCGTACAAAATCTTCACCGAATCGACCGTGTTGACCCCGAAATATTGGCTCGGCTTTTGGGCGGTGACGTTTTTATGCTTGTTACCGTACATCATCGTGAGGTCGTTAAAACGCTTATTCAAACCAAGCCTTTACGAACTCGTCCAAAACGAAGAGAGTTTAGAACGCGGCGCGTGCAAGCAGTGCTTAGGCGTGACCACCGAAGTCGACGGAGGCGCCGGAGGTCAAAAATTCAAAAAACGAGCAACGTCTTCGAAATCGCACGACGATAGCATGACATCCAACGATAGCTATAGTGACGTCTCCGTGGTGGGCACGACCACGCCGAGACGCCAAGGTACTCTGAGAAAGAACATTTCAATCCCCGGGTCCGCCACCTCGCAGCGCACGACGCCGCTCGGATCGATGGAAATCTTACCGGACGTGAGCGCGTTTCCGACTCCGGGGACGCCGACGAGATTACCCCCGAGAACACCGCCTAAACAATAATGATAATAAAACGAGACGAGAGAAAGAGAGAGAGAGAGAGAGAGAGTTTAGCGATCCTCCGGCAGGGGGTGAATTTTTAATGTGAATAATTTTTGTTTTCATGACGAGAGACGAGAGAATGCGTCACTTTTTTTTCTCATTTTCGCGCGCAAATGATGATGTTTGTCGTTCTCCTCTTCCTGCTCTCACACGCTGTAACCATCGCTGAAAGTCGCGCGATTCATTTGTCCTCCTCCTCCTCGACGATTCAGACGACGGCGACGGAACCACCATTAAAACGGCAACCAAAACCGAGCAGAGAACGACGACGACGACGAGGAATGCTTTTAACGAGATTTCATCAAGAAGAAGAAAACAAATACGTCTCGCGGTGCGAGGAGAGGTGGATTCAACAGCCGCTCTCGCACTTCTCTTGGAACAGCGAGGAGGAGGAGGAACGAGGAGGAGGAGAAGGAGGAGGAGAGTTTAAGACGAGATATTTCGTGTGCTCGGAATTTTATCGAAAGGATTCGCCCATTTTCTTATACACTGGAAACGAGGCGAACGTGGAAAGTTACTTGGAAAATACGGGTTTGATGTGGGAAAACGCGGAACATTTTAACGCGTTGTTAGTGTTCGCGGAGCATCGATATTACGGGAAATCGTCACCAATGAGTGATGATGACGAGGATAAGAATACATTGAAACATTTGAACTCGATGGAAGCGTTGGCGGATTACGCTTCGTTGGTCAGAGAGTTGAGAGAAGAGTACGAGGACGCCGTGGCGGTGATTGCGTTTGGTGGGTCTTATGGCGGCATGTTAGCGTCGTGGATGAGGATGAAGTACCCGCACGTAGTGGACGGGGCGATTGCAGCATCAGCGCCTATTTATGCGTTCGACGGGGAAGATCCGCCGGTAGATCCGAACGCGTTCGCCAGAGGGTCGACGTATACCGCCATGGTGAGCGGACACGGCGCGGAGTGTCCAAAGAGAATACAAGACGCGTTTACTTTGTTGATAGACTCTGGGGATGAAAACGATAAGATATATTTGGACGTTTTAAAACACACGTTTAGAGCGTGCGACGATATCGAGTCGCCGTACGAAGTCGCCGAGTGGGCGCAATCGGCGTTGGATTACATCGCGATGGGTGATTACCCAGTCGAGAGTGGGTACATGTTATCTGGGAAAGGAACGTTGCCCGCGTGGCCGATGAAAGTGGTGTGCAATGCGATGATGGTCGACGATCCGAACGCGTCAAACTCGACTTCGTTAGCGCTGTTAGAAAACCTGAGAGAGGCGGTCAGCATCTACTACAACGCCACGAAAACCGAGCAGTGCTTTACCATCGGCGACCCCTCACCAAACGACGATACCAAAGCCACCGAAGATCTCTGGAGATATCAGTACTGCTCGGAGATGTTCATGCCAATGGAAACGACCGGCGGAGAAAACGACATGTACTGGCTCTCTTCTTGGAACGAAACCAACGAGTTTCGCTACTGTCGCGACGCGTACGACGTCCAACCGAGACCGTATTTCGCCCAAGAAACATACGGCGGTCGCAAAATGGTCGAGAACTTTGCCTCAAACATTGTCTTTTCAAACGGTATGTTAGACCCGTGGCACTTACTGGGCGTCTTGGAAACGTCCAATCCGCGCGTCGTTTTAGTGAAAATCGACGAAGGCGCGCATCACAACGATTTGATGTTTTCGAGCAAAAACGACCCGACGAGCGTGAAACGAGCGCGTTTGTTAGAAGTAAAAGAGATTCAAAGGTGGGTAGACGAAGCTCGCGCGATGAAAAAAGAGCGATTTGAGGCGGTTTCGGTTTCGGTCGCCAAATAGAGAAACAAATTTGTAATGTAATCTAATAATAAATATATTCACATCATCTGTGCATGTACCCAATCTGCTGTTCGTAAAAGCTAAACCCATCCTTCGAGACAAACATCTCCTCGTTCGCACTCATCCACTGCTTAAATTTCTTAAATGCATCCGACGTCTGGTGCGGTTCCGCTAAATATTCTTTCTTCGAATACCGTTCGACGATGATGAATTTATTCATGTTTTCATCGCTTCGTCCGATTTCGTACGATAACGTTTCCGGCTCGTTCGCTTCCACGTGTCTCGCTAACTCCGCAAACTTCAAGAGAAACTTGTCCACGAATTCTTTCTTCAACTCTAGGGTGATGTGTAAACACCACGGACCGTGACCCATCCTCTCTCTCTAACTGCTTTGTACTAAACTGCTCCTATATAAATGCCGACAAAATTCCAAAACTTCAAAAAAAGGAGGAGGAAAGCAAAAAATGTTCATTTAGGGTTTTTTAAATCTCGATGACGTGTCAAGTTCCTTCTGTGGCTTATTGAGGAAATATCTCTATCCATTCTCATCAAGAAGAGTTTGTAATCACATCTGAATCGCATCACAATAAACACGACGACGGCGCGCTTTCTTTTTACACACAAAAGACCCGCAAAAGTACAAGTTATTACACGTAATATATTTATTACTACATTCACACAAAGTTCCTTTTCAAACAGAAGAAGATAAAATAAGACACGATGAGTTTTTCATTAAAATCTGCATCCATCACCCCCGGGGTGATGATGATGAAATCGAAATCTCCTCTCAAACGAGGAAGAGTTTCCTCCTCTGCAAAGAAGTCTTTCATCGTTAAAGCTTCAGGAGACACGATGGTCTCCATCGACGAACTCACGGAAACCACGCGAAAAGCGATCAAAACCTACGGGTACGACGAAAAAGCCACCGAATGCATTTTGGATATTTTGATGTACGCCCAACTGCGTGGGAACAACCAAGGGATAATCAAAGTGACGACGAACGGCATCGCGCGAGACCCGGAGGCGACGCCGATCAAAATCACCGAACCGGTGCCTTTATCGGCTGCAATCAATGGGGGTAATAACCACGGGATGATTGTTTTGGACAAAGCGGCGGAGATTGCGATCGAGAAGTGCAAGCAACACGGGGTCGGGATCGTCGGGACGAACCACACGTTTACGAGTACCGGAGCGTTGGGGTACTACGCGAAGAAGATTGGCGAGCAAGGCATGGTTGGGATCGTCTTGGCGCAATCGCCGGAGTTTGTGGCGCCGGCTGGGGCGAAGCAAGCGATTTTTGGGACCAACCCGATCGGATGCTCGATCCCGAGAAAAGGCGGCGAGCCGATGACTTTGGACATGGCGACTTCGGCGTACGCCTTCTTCGGGTTGTTGGAAGCCAAGACGAGTGGTAAACCGTTACCGCCGAACGTTGCACAAGACAAGGACGGGAACATGACCACGGATGCGAACGCCGCGTTGGATGGTGGGGCGATCATGACCTTTGATTGCGGGTACAAGTCTAGCAACTTGTCCTTGTGCATCGAGTTGTTAGCCGGTCCGTTGGTCGGCGCCGCGTACAACGATAAGAAGGCGGCGAAGAACTGGGGTAACTTGGTGTTCGCCATTGACCCGAAGATCTTGGGTAACGACGATTTCTTAGAGCAAAGCGCGTTCGTGATGGAGCGCGTGAAGAACGCGGAGAGGAAGGAAGGCGTGAGTTCGATCAACTTGCCGGGCGAAAGAGGCGACGCGTTGGCCGCCGAAAACAAGAAGAAAGGGACGATCGGCGTCGAGCCGAACTTGTGGAAGGGTTTGCAAGAATACGCGGCGAAGTACGACCCGAAAGCGGAAGTGTTCCCGATCGAGTGGGCGTAAATGTTTATTAACATGATGCAACGACGACGAGCTTTATTCTAATAATCATTCTCATAATATAATAAAAAACCACAACACATTCATCATCTCGTCGCCGCGTTAACCGTCGTGGTTCTTGTCATAAGCCCAACTTTGCGAAGTGTTTCGATAAAACCGTTCCTCGTTATTCGCGACTGGAAAGTCAATCATTTGAATCATAAACCCGCGCATGTTGAAATAGAACCCGCCTGGGGCTAAATCCAGATCCTCGGTGGTGCATTGAAACGTGTATATAGACCCGTCGCGTTCGTCCACTCGCGGGCACAAATACCGATGAAATTGACCGCCGACCAAGTACGTGGTGATTTTATGGATGAGCATGACGCCGACCCAAATGAAGACGTAAAACGCATACGGCGGCTGCTCGAGAAACCTTCGAACGCCCCCAAACCATCGCTGTTGTTTCTTCGTATTTCCTTCTTTAATACTCCTTCTGTTGTTGTTGTTGTTTATATCGTTGTTGTTCTTCTTCTTCTTGATTTTCGGAAACATGCTCTTATGTCGCATGCCGTGAAAACGTTGTTGGACGTACACGGTCAAAAAGGACAACGCGATTTCAATCGCAATCAAATTGACCGCCTGAATCGCGTAACTTTTAAAAGAAACGATAGACTCGTTCCCAACTTTAGCCATTCGAAATATGTACAAGTAAATAGAGATGACGATGATAGCCGCTATCTCCGCAAACGCGGAAATGATGGAGTTCATCGCTAAAATATCGTGTTGCTTTTGCGTCGTCAACAACGCATCGGCGGTTTGTTTGCCTAAAAACGCGCGGGCTAAATACTTGTCGCGATCTTTCATCGTCATTGCAATCATGAGTTCGTGCAAGGAAAGAATCGTTTGTACGGTAGCCATCGATTTCACCGTCCCGTCTGCGGCTAAGAGGAACATCACGTACCTCGAAAAAAACGCCTGTTGCAACGCGAAGGAGAGGTAATACGGAATTTGCAAACACGGCCCAGGCGATGGATTCAAACGCGCGAAATGCCTTTCCGCTCCTCTCACGAGCTCCCAGAAAATCGGGTCTAAACCAAACCGAATGAACAGTTTCATCATCGGTGATAACGATTGTTCGCTCATGACGATTAAGAAAAATTCAACCACGTTCTTTCCTATAATCGCCATCAAATAAATATACACGAAACCGTAGGAAATGCCTTTGGTGGACCAAAAATCAAACGCCGATAACCCACTCCACATGAGAATGCCAAAGAGATAATAACACGCGTATTGCGTGTATTGATGATAAAATCCAAGAATAGCTATCGTTCCGAAGTACGTCAAATTATATAAACCGAACGAGTACACGCACGTCTTCGTTCGCCAATTTCGAAACCTCGAGACGTGCCACCCGACCATCTGGTGAAACACAACCTCGCCGAATTGCGAAAGCATGCACAAGCGAACGAACAAAACCGCGAAATCGTCCCATTTCCACGGCTTGTACGCGTTTCCAACTTCTCTGGCGTACGTGCACGTCAACCACGTCTTCACCAATTCCTCTCGCCCTTTCTCTTTTTGTAACTCTGAGGTGATGTTTCTCGTGCACCTCGTCCACGCGGCTAAAGAGAGATAGATAAAGAATACAGTCACCACGACGAGCGCGACCGAGGCAAACGTGGCGATGTATTTCCAATCCGAAAAGGACTGGTATAAACGAGCGCTCGGTAACGCGGACGCATCTATCATCGTTTTTTTCCTTCTTGTTCTTTTCCCGTTGTTGTGAGTCGTACTTCTCGTCGGGGAAAACGGTTTCTGTTTCTGTTGTTGTCGTTCGAGCATCAAATTCGAGCTTTTCGATGATGACGATTGGTTCGTGTCCTTCGCATCCTCTCCGTGCGCTCCTTCTGTCATGAGTGTACTCTTTTCTCTCTCGCTTTCGCGCTTAGTTGTGCGGTCAAACTTGTTTGGTTTATTTTTGCTCTTTTTCTCCTTCGCGTATTTTAAAAAAAAAATTAATTAGCCATCGAGGAAAAAAAACCAAAAGCTTCTCTCATGTATCTAACGGTTTTTGGCGGCATAAACAAATAAAGAGAGAGGAGCGAGAGCGAACGCGCATTCATCTTTGCGCGCGCGCATGTGCATCTTCTCCTCCTACTCTTCTTTTCGAGGCGCTTTTTTGAAACGTTCTTATTATCGTTACTGTTATTATTCTCGCCCGCGCATCAGAAAAACAACGAGTGTGAGAAGTGATTTTCCCCGGAACAACAAAATGATGATGTCTTCTTCTTCTACCAACGAAACGTTCATAAACGACTCGAACGTGCGATCGATGGATTTTCGAGATTGGCTATCCGTGGAACGGTTTTTACTCCAAATCGTGCGAGAGGAAAAGAACTTGTCAGACGTACACGTCGCCGACGCGGAACCGGATTTACCTTGGAATTTTTCTGTGCAAAAGACGTTAGAAGAGGCGAAGGATGCGAAACAAAGGAGCCATCGAACGCAGACGGAAAGGTAAAATTTTGCATGTTCTTCGATGTTTTGAACTGACATTTCTTCTCTCTTTCCTATTGTACACAGCAAACGCGCGAAATATTGCGTCAGATTGAAGTATTTCGGCAACGCGTTCGCGTCGTTCGCGTGGGATAAAAACGTGGACGATACGAGTAAACATTCCAGCGAGAGATTTTACGGGGATAACTGGCAACCTGGAAATGCGAGCGTCGTGGCAACGATACGGGAAAGTTTAGGCGAGCACTGCGCGGGGTTCGATAAGGAGAAGCATCCCGTCGTGTACCAAAGCGGACGGACGGATCGAAACGTTTCCGGCGCGGGGCAGATTGTGCAAATATTTAGAGACGCGAAAAATCACTTGGAGCGGAGGTACGTGGACGAAACAGAGGAGGAGAGGAAGTGCGAGTTGATTCGAAGAGCGATTAATGAGTCCACGGAGGTTGGGAAGCGCGGGTATTTGAAAGCGGTGGAGTGTTTTAGAGTCAACGCGGAATGGCACGCGACGTTTTCGGCGACGTGGAGAAGGTACGTGTACATAATACCGAAAAAAACGTTAGACGTCGACGAAGTGAAAGAAGAGCTGAGAAAAGTAGAAGGAGGTGAAACAGATGTAGAAGATTTAGATGCGTTCGCGCACTATTCCAAAGACGAGATTGATTGCGATTTGCTCGATAGAATGCTGCGGAAGTTTGAAAATAAAACTCTCGACTTTTACGCGTACGCGAGAGATACGGCGAAAGGTAAATCGACGGAGTGCAAAATGCTCTACGCGCGAGCAAAAACCATATCGATTCCAAAGTTTCAAATGAAAGCAGCGACGAGTAAATACGGGAAACGATACCGCGACCGGCGGTATAAAGACACGTCGCTACTTTTCGACGAGACCGCTTTTCATCGCGCGACGAGAACGGAAAAAGAAGAAGAAGAAGAAGAACCCCTCGAATGCATCGCCATAGAGCTCGTCGCCGATCGCTTCCTTCGCAAAATGGTCCGATGCACAGTCTCTACCGCCTGCCGAGAAGCATCATCTTCGCTCTCGAGTTCAAAAAATCGCTCCTCGTCGCCGTTCAAAAACGAAGACGTGCTTCTCGATCTCGCCCGAAACCGTGACCGAACGGCTTCCGCTCCGCCGGCGCCCCCTCACGGCTTGCTCTTCTGCGGCGTCGGGTACGGCAACAAATCGTACGAGTCTTTCGTCACAGATTTTGTCTAAAAGTCGAGACGATGAGATTAAAGTTGCGTGTTGTGCCCTGCACTGCGCCTCTTGTGCGTATACAACGCGATGCTTTCTAGAATACTCATCATGTAATGTATTCGTGATGACGCTTAAATTATACGAAAATCCTCCTGTCTTGTCTCTTTGTCTTCACTTCTTTTTTCACGGAACTCCTTGACACACTTTACTCTGCGCGTATTCGTGAGACCTCTCCGCGACGACGAACCAAACGATGTCCTCCTCCTCCGAGAACGACGAACTCACCTTCTCTCTCTCTTCGTCCTCCTCCTCGTACTTTTCTTTTCGCGAGGAAGAGGAGACGAAGAAGAACTTCGCGTCGCCGACGACGACTTTAACTCCTGAAGAAGAAGAAGAAGAAGAAGAAGAAGAAAAGGAAACGATGGAAGCGCGAGTGAAACGGCTCGAATTCTTGATGCTGGAATCTCAAAAGGAAAACAGATCGCTTCGCATGCGCGTGGAACAGTTGGAAAAGGAGGAAAAGAGCGACGAGGAGAGGACGACGAAGGAGCAAAAGGACCTGCTCGAACTGTTTTCGACCAGACTGGCGAACGTGAAAGAGACTTTGCGAGAGGAGACGAAACGAGCGATGGACGCAGCAGTTGGTGCGAACGCGAAAGTTGTGAAGTTGTTAGAGACGCTCGAGGCGTGCGAGACCGAGGATGGGGTTGTTTTGTACCACCGGGACGTTGGCGGTACGGGCGGCAGCGGAGGCGAGAGGATTGACCACAAAAGTCGAGGCGAAGAAGAGGACGAAGATGAAAGGAAGAAGAAGAGGAATGAATACGTGAAGGAGGCGTTGGATCAGATTGCCGAGGAGGTTGGATACGAAGACGCGATGGTTTTGGCCGCGCGTGGGGGAGGGAGTGGAACAGGGTTCGCGTCGACAGTCTCCTCGAAGAGGAACGGGAATTATCGGTGGGTAAAAATACTCTTCGCCATACTCACGAAAGCCCTCCAACTTTGGGTATGCATGTGGATTTTAATCGTCGCGGCGGTTCTCGCGGACGATATAACGCTCAGGGAGAACGTGAGTGGAGACTTTTGGGCGAAGTTTCCGTGGGTGTCGAAAGGACTCGTAACCAACAACTTCGTCGGTCTCGCTTCGCTTTGACTTTTTCGCTACCGGCGGCGGCGCGGTTTGTTCTCACAGCGATGATGTATTTTTACTACTACTCTTTATAACGATTTTTGATACTCATAATATATACACGATTACTATTACATCTACTATTATTACATGCTAACTAGCTTCAGTATACTCTATCCTTCGAATATAGCTTTCAAGCGCGCGACTGGATCCACGGCTAACTTTTGCTTCTTCTCCATCTCTTCCTTCTTTCTTAACTTTTTCTCCTTCTTCGTCATCGCGGCGTCGAGCGAACGCTTACCAGAGGCGTCTCGGCCTTGACCGTCCTTATAGTTAGGTTTGGATTGCGCTATTTTTTTTTGCAAATCTTTGTCGACGTCCACTAAAGGGACACCTAAGCCTAACGACACGGTGGTCGTCGCCGGCGATGGTTTCGTCGTCATCGTCGGCGGCTTCGTGAGTCCCTCGCGATCGACTTTTGCTCCGAGATCTACATCGTCCTCTTTTTCGTTTGCTACTGCTTCAGTGGTAATAGAACTATCTCGTCGTTGCGCTACAACAGCAGATATGCGGGACGGCGAGGAAACGAGGAGCGGCGCCCAATTTTCGTCCCATCCGAAAATATCGTTGCCAGACTCGAACGCGCGCACGCGAGGTACGACGTCTTTGAAGCGACCACTCGTGTCCTTTTTTTCTTCCTTATCATTCTCATCATCTTCATCTTCTTCTTCTTCTTTATTTTTCTTCGTCTTTTCTTTTTCCCATTCAACTACCAACTCTTCTTTAAACGCGTTCGTTTTCGGTACCCCGTTCTCCTCCCCGAACGAACGAGACGAAGACGAAGGCAAACACCCTCCAAAACCGGCGAGCACGTTGTGCAACTCCGCGCACTCCGCGCACCATTGAAACACCAAAACTTGCACTCGCGCGAGAGAACTCAAAACCACCGTCGCAAACGGCACAAAAAATGACCTCGAAATCTCCGTCGTCGCGTGTATCCCGCACGCCTGAATCTTCTCCCGAACGCCCCTATCCTCGCCGCCGCCGATACCAAACGCCGTCGCTCGCAACGCGTTCACGCACACCGCCAACTGTTCTCTCGACGGTACTAAAATCGTTTCTCTCTCTTTGCTTTTATCTTTCTTCTCCTCTTCAAAATGTTCGTGTAAACTCTTCTCCAACTTTGCCAAGGCGAGAGTAGCGTTGACCGTTTTGAGTAAAAACAGCACCTCTTTGACAACCATTTGTACACTTTGAAACAATTTCGACCTTCGGTGTTGCGCGTGGGAATTTTTGCACAGTTTTTCGAGCAAGGCGATTTCGTCTCGTACTTTTCCATTGAATGACGTCGTTTTGTTCGTTTTTAAGATCGAGAGTAGGCGAGAGCGTTCTTCTCGCGCGCGATGATGGAACGACGTGCATTCGCCGTTTATACGAATTCCAATCGGTTTTAACGTTTGATTCGCGTACGCAGAAAGTACCGCAGAAGAAGAAGACCAAGAGTGCACACGACCACGACTCTTCCTCCTCCTCTCCCTCGTCGCCGTCATCATCATCATCGTAATAAAAAACTCTCTCTCTAACTCTCTGCTCTCGCTTAAACAATTCGCTTTTCTCTCTGTGGTCTTCTTCTGGGGGTTTTCCCCTAAAACGTCTTTTTTTCGTTGGTAAGATTTGGATCTGATTGAAGTTTTGCCACATGAAAGCTTCCATGACTCGATCGCGAGAATGAAGCAGAAATCCTTTCACAGGATGGGAAAGAATCGTTTCATCTTACGAATACAAGAAGAGCAAATGGACAGTCGCATGAGATGTGCGCGATGATCATTATTAAATGATTCCAATAATCAAGCTTTTTGTCGATGTTATATGTCTTACACTCGTATTTTAAAATTTTGTATCTCGCGAGAGAAAAAAATAAAAAAAAAGACCAAAAATAGCCACGCGAGAAGAAGAACGCGTATCTCTCTTTGACTCTCTCTCTCTCTCTGTCTGCCCGTGGCGGAGCGTAGGTTCTTCTGAGAAAGAGAGAGGGAGAGAAAGAAGGCGCGAAGAAGATGTTGGTCGAACCGTCTTCTTCTTTAGCGAGACGAAGGAGAGGTTTGGCGAGGCGAAACGACGTGAGGAACTTGGCGACTTTTTTACGTTTCGACGACTTTTCTTCTTTGACGACGGAAAGGACGAGAAAGAAGCTCAAAAGAGGAGATGATGGAGAGGATCTTACCGACGAGTTTGAGGAGGAGGAGAAGAAACAAACGGACGAAGATATCATCGTGTATTACCTCACGTGCGCGGAACGAGGCGAGCGACCAAAAAGAGAGTTTTTCATGTGCGAACGGAAAAGTTCCTACGAGAAGACTGTGGCCGACGCGAGTGGGAAAGAACCCTACGACGCGTACGCGTTGGTTGAAATCGACGAGAAGGAAAGGAAAAGGAGAGAACGGGAAGAGAAGAGAGGGTTCTTCAATGCGTCTTCGTCGAAAGAGGATTTGTTTATCGTTTCCGCGACGGCGGTGGTGCACCACCCGGCGGATGGGTCGGCGAGTAAATGTTACGCGTTGTCCGAGTGGATGCGAGAGATGCATTTGGTACGCGCCATGCGATGTTTGTCGACGTACGCGAGGTATAGGGAGAGAAAGGCGATACGGATTTGGAGAGCGGAAGTGAGAAGAAGATTGTTTGAGAGGACGAGGATGCAGATTGAGAAGAGAGCGTTCGTGGCGTCGGAGAGGTTTGCGCCGGCGATGCAAAAGTTGTTTGCGATTGCGAGCGCGATTGACGAAACGTCGTTCGTGCCGAAACGAGATGGTTTTGCGTATACCGCAGAGGCGTTTAAGACGCATTGCGATACGCACAGAGTCAAAGTTGTGCAACCTGTAATTGATTTGAAAGTAGAAGAGGCGACGAGGGTAGCGAACAGAGTGAACGCATCGGTCGTGAGAAGTTGCGCAATGTTAGGCAGCGGCGGTATGGAAACAGATTCCGTCGAAAAGGAGGAGGAAGAAGAAGGTGATGGAGACGAGGAGAGCGACGAGAGGATGGTAAAAGAGGAGGAGTGTATCACAAAAGAAGTAGAAGAAGAATTTTCTGCGTCGGCATTACTGATGGCACCGGCGCCGTCACTGTCTTCTTCCACTTCACTCGCCGAGGAAGCTTCGAAAATGCGAAAGCGCGAGAAAACGCGGAAAATACTCGAAAGGGAGAAGGATCGACTGGGTCATTTTACAAGATTTTGCGATTTAGTCGTCAATTCGCAACTCGCAGAAAGCGTCATCAAAGTATCAGAAACGGTTTTAAATGAAATCAATACGGTACAAGCGGACGAGAATAACAATGACGGCGTGTTTGTTGTAGAAGCTTTGTTCCCGGCGATTGCCGGCGTCACCACCGCGTTGACGCCAGAGTTTGATGCGCTGTTGGAGAATATTGAGAAGTCTTCGCGCTCACATTCGTTACAACTCGTGAATTCTGTGCCGAGAATTTTGAGCGCCACTGCAACTTCGCTTCCAGCGGATGCAGACGTACCCTTTCTCGCGCAAACGTTTTCGGCGTCGAAGATAGCTAAAGAGAGCGCGCGAGCGCACGAAGCGATGGAAAAGGCGCGGAGTAGATTACGCGAAGATTTCGATAAAGCCATCGAGTATTGCGCGTTGACGCAATTTATGAACGCTCGCGCGATATATGATTTTGGCGAAACGAATCCGACTCGAGAACTCGTGAAAGTAGAAGGCAAAAATAAGCCACCGTCGACGGAGGACTTTACTTCTGCGCTTTCGATTGTCGCCGCATGGACTGCTGATATCGATTCTATCGAGAAATCGCGCCAAATAGGATCGCTGCGCGTCGACACTTCTAAAATTAAAAAAATTGTGACGCCAATCTGTGCCGAAGCTGCGATTAAAGTGAAGGAGAGATTAATTACAACAGCAAAAGCAAAAACGGTAGCCTTGCTTAGCACGTTGGAAGCGTCCACGGAGATGTTGCGAGACTATCCCAAGACTGGACGAGAAGAAAGTGACGAAGGTCACTGTGAACAAGACGTCAAAAAAGATGATGAGACAGGCGGACAAGTTAGTATGAACGCGGAAGATGGTGCAATAGATACTATAAATGACGAATCAGCAAAAGTGGCGTCGGAGGCGCTTGACGAAAGCGTTCGCTATAAACGAACTGTGGTGAAAGCAGCAGAAAATGTTCGTTCGTTCGAAATGGAGTCTGTTTCGATTGAAACGATGTATTCACGCGCATCAACGCATTCGGTGAAGATTCCCGCGCACGATCAGGTTAAACTTGATGATTTACGCGTCGCTGTAGAGGAACATGGCAAGGCGTTGGAAGACGCGAAAACCTACTTGGATACGTGCGACGAAGCAAATATCGCGATTTTAAAGTCAGAATCCGAACGTTTAGAGAAGAGTGGCGAAGAAATTTTTGAGCAACTACCAGGAGGACCTACTGGTGAAGAGGTTATGAACGAGTGTATTCTTCCCTCTGTGGTGATTGAATCGTTGAAAGAAACGAGAATGCGATTAGACGGTATGCGAGATCGCGCCGCCGCGTTGAAGTCGTACGCAGAAACTTACTCGTTATCCTCTGTTGAATCCGATGCGAGAGACGGTGTGGACGGAGAGAATATCGCTTCGAATGTATCGAGTGCGTTTAATTTCCGAGCGCTCGACGACGCCAATCGCGAATTGACAATAAGAGAAACCGCATGGGAACAATTGAATACGTTCCAATCCATTTCCACGGAATGGATGCATTCTGCCATCGTAGACGTTAACGTAGATAGTGTTCTCGAAAAGATTGAAAAGACAAAGGTACAATTAGGAAAGTTGAAACGCATGAGGAAAGACAAACGCGATGAAGTAGTTTCGCGTTTGGATAAGTGCGTTCAAAACTTCGAGGCAACGTTACCGGCGCTTGAAACGTTATCGAGCGACGCGTTGAAAGAACGGCATTGGAAAGATATTCGAGAATTACTCAACGTAGTAGATGACAACCTACCTGTACTGACATTGGACGATACCACGGAAGATAAGTTTATATCATCTGAGTTGTCGTCAGATTCGCCTACGTCAACAGAGACGTTATCTGAGACAAAAAATAGCTCCTCTTCCACGCTTACCTTGGAGAAAGCTCTGGAAGCTGGTTTACAATCAAAAATCGATGTTATCCGCGATATCGTCGCGCGCGCTTCGAAGGAAAATGCGCTAGAGTCCGCTTTAATAAAAATGGAGAAAGATTGGGATGGTATAGATTTCGTGTGTACGCCATACAAGGATACGGGCACGTGCGTCCTCGGCGGAACGGAAGACGCTCAGGCGCTTCTGGACGATCAACTCGTGAAGACCCAATCCATTCGCGCGTCTCCATATTCGCAGCCGTTCGGCGACCGCGCAGTAGTTTGGAGCGAGACCCTGCAGCGTTTACAAGATACGCTCGATCAGTGGGGATCGTGTCAAGCGACTTGGCAATACTTGGAGCCAATTTTTGCCTCTGAAGATATCGTGAAGCAGATGCCCGTAGAAGGGGAAAAGTTCAAGTCTGTGGATCAGATGTACCGTAACGTCGTGGATGCAACCGCAAAGAATCCGTCGGCGATACAATGCGGCAGAGATGAAACGCGATTACAAAGTTTGGAAGCCGCAAACACGTTACTCGATGAAATTCAGCGAGGTTTACAATCCTACCTGGAGTTGAAGCGCATCGCATTCCCGCGCTTCTTCTTTCTCTCGAACGACGAGATGCTCGAGATATTGAGTGAAACAAAAGATCCACGCAGAGTGCAACCGCATTTGAGAAAGTGCTTCGAAGGTATAGATTCCGTGACTTTTGAAAAAAATGAAGAAGACGATCGAGAATATATTGTTGCCATGAATTCTGTCGAAGGCGAAGAAGTGCCGTTCAACACGTTTATAGAACCGGCAAAGGCTAACGGTGCCGTCGAAAGATGGTTATGCGAAGTCGAAACGTCAATGTTAGAAGCAGTTGAGAAACAGTGCGCTGCTGGAGTTCGCGCGTATGCGACCACGGAGCGGAAAAAATGGGTGTTGGAATGGCCCGGTCAAGTGGTATTACTTGGGTCGCAGATTTATTGGACTCGCGACATCGCCGAAGCTTTACGAAACGAAAAATCCAATCCAGGGAGCGTGAAGAAAGCCGCGGAGAAGTGCGATCGGCAATTGAAAGAGATTATCGAGTTAGTGAGAGGTGACCTGACTCCTTTACAGCGTAAAACGCTCTCTGCTTTGGTGGTCATGGATGTCCACAATCGAGACGTGGCCCGTAAGCTTGCCGAAGATGGCGTATCCTCCGAACGCGATTTTTCCTGGTTGTCACAGTTGCGTGCGACGTACGAATTGAAGAAAGTGCAAAAAGATGATGGTTCGTACGATAGAAAAGAGACCGTGATGTTGCGCATGATGAATGCTTCCGTCGAATATGGTTACGAATACCTAGGAAACTCGTCGCGCCTTGTGATTACGCCGTTAACCGACCGCTGCTATCGTACGCTCATGGGAGCAATTCATCTCAACTTGGGAGGTGCACCGGAAGGTCCAGCTGGTACTGGTAAAACAGAAACAACCAAAGATCTTGCAAAAGCGCTGGCAAGACAGTGCGTTGTTTTCAACTGTTCCGATTCTTTGGACTATTTAACGATGGCACGATTCTTCAAAGGTTTAGCTTCGTCCGGTGCGTGGGCGTGCTTCGATGAATTCAATCGCATCGATTTGGAAGTACTATCTGTTGTAGCCCAGCAAGTGCTTGAGATTCAAATCGCCGTGAAGAATAACGTGAAGAAGTTCTTCTTTGAAGGTTCAGAACTTACGTTGCGTCCGACGTGCAATGTGTTCATCACGATGAACCCTGGTTATGCGGGTAGATCCGAACTTCCAGATAACTTGAAAGCGCTCTTCCGAACAGTAGCTATGATGGTTCCTGACTACGCTTTGATTTCTGAGATTTTGCTCTATTCTGATGGGTATCTTAACGCGCGAGCGTGTGCGCGGAAGATTGTAGCGACGTATCGTTTGTGTTCTGAACAGCTTTCTTCTCAGGATCACTACGATTATGGCATGCGTGCCGTCATTGCTGTGCTCAGGGCCGCAGGTAATTTGAAGCGAAAGCATCCGGAGGAGTGTGAATTTGTTTTGACGTTACGTGCCATCATCGACGTGAACTTGTGTAAATTTCTCGCCCACGACGTTCCTTTGTTTTATGGCATCGTCGGTGATTTATTCCCCGGGGTTGTTCTACCGAAGACAGATTACGAAAATCTGCACGCTGCTGTGATTGATCAGTGTACTGCGAGGAATTTACAGCCCACGGAGTATTTTTTGACCAAGATTACGCAATTGTATGAGATGATTGTGGTTCGACACGGTTTGATGCTAGTCGGCGAGACGATGAGTGGAAAATCATCAGCGTTGGCTGTTTTAGCTGGTGCCCTTACAGATTTACACGAGAAAGGACTGAACGATGAGAAAGAGGTCATTGCGACGTATTTAAATCCAAAGGCAGTCACGATGGGACAGCTTTACGGTGAAACAGATAACGTGACACAAGAGTGGAGAGAGGGGGTGTTGGGTTTACACTTCCGTAAACTCGCGAATATGCGCGAAACCCACATCAGAAAATGGCTCGTTATGGATGGTCCCGTCGATGCAAATTGGATCGAAAACATGAACACAGTTTTAGACGATAATAAAAAGTTATGCCTCCCGAATTCTGAGATTATTGCAATGACGGGGTTGATGAACTTGATTTTTGAGGTTGCCGATTTGGCCGTGGCGAGTCCGGCGACGGTATCTCGATGCGGTATGGTTTACATGGAACCCGCTGAAGTAGGATGGAAGCCGCAATTCAAATCGTGGGTATCTGAAGCACGTGTAATGTACGGAAACGAAGCGCACGATCGCCTATCGACATTATTTGAAACGTTTCTCCCGGCATCGGTTGAGAAAGTCGGCGAGTTGAAGAAGATCTCCCCGGCGGGCGAAGGAAATCTCACGGCATCGCTTACGCGCCTATTTGACGCGACGCTGAAAGATTTGATCACAGGATATGAAAATAGTTCTGACGTGAGTAACGACGCTGCGCACACGGCTGGAATTGCGAGCGACGAAAGCGAGTCGAGCGTCGTGTCTCGATATCTTAACCCACCTATTACTGCGATTGACGCCTCGTTCCTATTCGCCTTGGTGTGGTCTGTTGGTGGATGTGTCGATACAAAGAGCAGATCAGCATTTGATACGTTCTTAAAATCTGCAATTGCGTCCAAAAACAGTTCTCTGTCATGTCCGGAAACATTTTGGCGCGATGAAAGTGCCACCGTCTACGATTTCAAAATTTCCGCTCCCAAAGGAGCCGGTGTTGAACGTTTGCACGGTATTGCGTGGCAAAAATGGATTGACTCTATTCCGGCGCAAGCTCGAATTATTCCAAAAGACCTTCCTTTTGATGCAACAATTGTTCCAACGAAAGAAACAGCTACGTGCGATCACTTGCTCGATTGCGCTTTGCGGCATGGGTACCCGATACTCTTCTGCGGCCCCACGGGTACTGGAAAATCAACCATCGTACAGCGCAGATTACGCTCCTTAGATAAGAGTAAATGGCAACCGACAACTATTGGGTTTTCTGCGAGAACATCTGCGAACGCTACACAAGCGCAAGTGGATGGACGTCTCGATAAGAGGCGAAAAGGTGTATATGGACCAATTCCAGGTGCTAAGGGCGTATTCTTTATCGATGACGTTAATATGCCGCAACGCGAATCGTATGGCGCGCAACCTCCTATTGAAATTCTTCGCCAATTCCATGATTACGGAGGTTGGTACGGTAGAGACAACGCGTTTGTAACGCTCCAAGATATCCAATTCGTCGCCGCGATGGGTCCAGCCGGTGGAGGTAGAAATCCAGTGACGGAGCGGTACTTGCGTCACTTTTCACTCGTTTCAGTTCCGGAAGTAGACGAATCGGCTTTGAAAGGAATTTATAACGCCATTTTATCGCAACACTTTCAGAACTGCGAGTTTCATAATTCTATCGTCAACATGGCTCCGGACGCCGTTTGCGCTACGCTGGTCGTATACCAAACTTGCCTCGAGAAGTTACTTCCTACGCCGGAGAAATCGCACTATTCGTTCAATTTGCGAGATTTTTCGCGAGTCGCGCAGGGTTTGACTATGTTACCGCTCTCGCAAGTGGAGAATGAGAGCGATTTTGGCCGACTTCGAATCACGAGACTGTGGACTCACGAAATATTAAGGGTCTTTGGAGATCGCTTAGTTGACGTAGCGGATGAAAGAATACTGGTTGACTCCATGCGGGTCGCTGTGTCAACAAATTTCCGAGAAAACTTCGACGGCTTGTTTTCACACTTGAATATGAACGATACGAAACTTTTGGCGTTCGGTAAATATGCAAATCCACCGAAAATACGCGATGAATTCGACGACGACGACGACGACGACGCGAACAATCTCGAGCTACAAGTACCTCCTCCAAGTTACGAAGAACTTTCTGGAGATGCTCATAGTTGGGTTTCAATCATGGACGAGCATTTGAACTATTACAATCATTATTCAAAACAGCCTATGAATATTACCATGTTCGTTTACGCCGCGGAGCATATTTCACGAATTTGCCGCATTTTAGCACAACCTGGTGGACACGCTCTCTTGGTTGGCGTCGGTGGTTCGGGACGCAAATCGCTCGCAAGACTAGCTGCGCATGCGAGTGGAGAAATGTTCGTGAAAGAAATTGAAATGACAAAGACGTATGGTATGCTCGAATGGAGGGAAGATTTGAAAAATATGCTGCGTATGTCTGGCGGGGAGAACCGAGACGTCGTCTTCTTATTCAGCGACGCGCAAATAAAAGACGAGGCATTCATCGAAGATATCAACAACTTACTCAACGCCGGTGAGATTCCAAACGCTTTTCCAACGGACGAGAAGGCTCAAGTTTTAGAAATGGTTCGAAAAGATGCCACGAAAGAAATTGGAGAGGATGCCACGCAATCGGAGCTGTGGGCGTACTTCGTATCGAGGTGTCGCCGTAAACTTCACGTCGTTCTGTGCTTATCTCCGGCCGGCGAGGCTTTCCGAGAACGTTTGCGTCAATTTCCGTCGTTGGTCAATTGCTGCACTATTGATTGGTTCAAAGCGTGGCCGGAAGATGCCTTAGAAGCGGTCGCCGGTAAGATTCTCCGGGAATCCGTGGATGGTATTTCGCCCGAGGCCGCGAGTGCGCTTACGAGTGTGTGTGGTATCATGCACTCGTCCGTGGCAGAGTTATCTGAACGGTACTACGCGAGAACTGGACGGAAGAATTACGTCACGCCAACGAGTTATCTCGAGCTTTTGAGCACGTTTGCGAGTTTAGTGGGTAAGCGAAGAGAGGAAACTATGCGATTGAAGAGACGATACGAAGTTGGTCTGGAAAAGCTCGCATCTTCGGCAGAGCAAGTTGCGGGCATGCAAAGTGAACTCGAAGCTCTGCAACCGAAGCTGAAAGAGTCCGCAATTGAAGTCGCCGAAATGATGAAAGAAATTCAAAACGAGAAGGAGACAGTAGTCGAGCCGAAACGTAAGATTGTCGAAGCCGATGAAGCCGTCGCCGCGGAAAAAGCTAGAGAAGCTAACGGAGTGAAAGAAGAATGCGAGAACATATTAGCAGAGGCCATGCCTATTCTCAACGACGCTATTGCCGCCTTGGATACGTTGAAACCGGCGGATATTAATTACGTGAAACAGTTGAAAAACCCGCCGGCGATTATTAAACTCGTCCTCGAAGCCGTCTGTGTCATTTTAGAAGTCAAACCAGCTCGGGCAAAAGATCCAGACACGGGTCGCACTGTCGATGACTACTGGAAACCATCGTGTGGATTACTAAACGACAAAGATTTCCTGGAAACGCTTAAATCGTACGACAAAGATAACATACCGATAAAAGTCATACAGAAAATTCGATCAGTATACATCTCGAACCCGTTGTTCACGCCTGAAAAAGCTGCGAATGCGTCGAGCGCTGCCGAAGGTTTGTGCAAATGGGTTTGTGCAATGGACAAGTACGATAAAGTTGCAAAAAATGTCGTCCCGAAGCAAGAAGCGTTGAAGGAAGCCGAAGCGGCGTACGATGAAGTCATGGTGGGATTAAACGCCACCAGAGCGGATTTGAAAACGATATTAGATAAGCTCGAAGCTATGGAGACAGAGTTGAAGAAGCAGAACGATAAAAAAGCTAACCTCGAAGCAGAAGCGAATTTGTGCGCAGTAAAGCTACAACGCGCCGAGAGTTTGATTTCAGGTTTAGGCGGCGAGCGCGCTCGTTGGAAGAAAAAAGCGGAAGATCTCGGTCGACAGTATGAAAATATTGTTGGCGACGCGATCCTTTCCGCCGGTACTATCGCATACTTGGGTGCGTTTCCAATGTCTTGCAGACAAGAGATGCATGATATGTGGATGCATGAGCTCAATAAATCGAAAATAATCTGTTCGACTAAATGCGAGTTGATTGACATTCTCGGCGATGCCGTCAGAATTAGGGAATGGCAAGTTGCGGCGTTGCCAAACGATCAATTCTCCATTGAGAACGCCATCATAATCGAAAATGCGAGACGTTGGCCTCTTATGATTGATCCACAAGGGCAAGCAAACGCTTGGATTAAAAATATGGAGAAGAAGAATAACCTCAGAGTCGTGAAACTGTCTGAAGATGGAGCGCATATGCGGGAACTCGAAAACGCCATTCAGTTTGGTACGCCGGTATTACTAGAAAACGTCGGAGAAGAACTCGATCCAAGTCTAGAGCCTTTACTTTTGAAGCAGACATTTAAAAGCGGAGGCGTGACGTGTATGCGATTGGGAGACGCAACAGTTGAGTATTCGGAAGACTTTAGACTTTACATTACGACGAAACTTCGAAACCCGCACTATTTACCGGAGACAGCGGTGAAAGTGACATTGCTCGATTTCGCAATCACACGAGAAGGTTTGAGCGATCAACTTCTCGCCTTGGTCGTTGCAAAAGAACGCCCGGATCTGGAAAAGCAGAAAGATGAGCTCGTTACGCAATCTGCGAAGAATGCGCGAGAGTTGAAACAGCTGGAAGATCAGATTCTAGAGGTTTTATCAAACTCTGACGGCAACATCCTCGACGATGAGCGTGCGATTAAAATTATTACAGACTCCAAGTCGGTCTCTGAATCCGTTACGCAAGCTCAAGCTGAGGCAGAAGAGACTGAGAAAGACATTAACGCTGCAAGATCTGCGTACTCAAGTTCTGGATCTTACGCAGCTTTACTCTTTTTCTGCATATCAGATTTGGCTGCGATTGAATCGATGTATCAGTACTCTCTGCAATGGTTCTCGCGATTATTCATCGCCTCTGTCGTAAACTCCAAATTTGAGAAAACTACATCAGTATCATCATCAGTGGAGGAGACCGCCGTCGAAGATTCGGTCGATACTCGACTGCGAGATATTCGAACGCACTTCACAAAAAGTCTCTACGATAATGTCTGCCGCTCGCTCTTTGAATGCGATAAACTTCTGTTCTCGTTCTCGCTGTGTTCGCGCATTTCTCGGGACGAAGGGATGCTCGACGGACAAGAGTGGAACTTTCTACTCACGGGCGTCCAGATTGGATCAAAAGTTGACAAGAATCTAGTAGAAAAACTCGTACAAACTGTGGACTGGATCGATGAAAAGCGCGCGAATGATTTTGCTAATTTATCCTTTCTTCCGAGATTTTTGGATATTTGTGAAAGTATTTTAGATACAACCAATATCGAATCGCAAGAAACGTGGAAAGCTGCGTATGATAGTCCTACTCCGCACGAAGCTGCTTTCCCGAAACCGTATGACACGCTTTCTGAATTCAGTCGTTTGTGTATTATTCGTTGTTTGCGCCCGGATAAGCTTATCCCGGCTGCTCGTAAATATGTCGGCGCGACGCTTGGCGAACAGTTCATAACGCCTCCAACTTTCGATTTGGAGAAATGTTACGCAGATGCAGGACCACGTGCACCGCTAGTCTTTGTCTTGTCCGCAGGTTCAGATCCAATGGCAAAGCTCTTACAGTTTGCGGCGTCGAAAGGGGAGGCCGATGCGGTGAAATCGATCTCGCTCGGTCAAGGCCAAGGCCCAAAGGCAAAGAAGCTCATCGATGAAGCTCGCGTAAACGGCGGTTGGGTTGTTTTACAGAATTGTCATCTAGCACCTTCGTGGATGAAAGCTTTGGAGAAAATATGCGAAGATTTAGTCGCTGGTGAAGGCGAAGCGCACAATAGGTTCAGATTGTGGATGACGTCGTATCCGTCGAAAGACTTTCCGATGACGATTTTACAGAACGCAGTGAAAATGACCAACGAGCCGCCCAGAGGGATCCGAGCGAATGTGAAACGCGCTTTAAGTGTACAGCCGCTTTGCGATGATGACTTTTTCGATAAATGTGCAAGGCCTAACGAGTTCAAGCGATTGTTATTTTCGTTATGTTTTTTTCACGCCAACGTTCAAGAACGACGAGCGTTTGGGCCTATCGGTTGGAACGTTCCGTATGGCTTCGACGACGGTGATTTATCGATATCTGCACGACAACTAAAAATGTTCCTCGATGAAAAAGACGAGGATGAAGAGGATGGTAGCATCGAAGACGAAGCTACTGGTGGTGCCGCCACTACCGTTGCTGATGATGACGAAAAAGCGCTCGTATCGAAAGCTGTCTCGAAGTTACCTCTCGAGGCTTTACGTTATTTAGCCGGTGAATGTAACTATGGAGGCAGAGTAACAGACGCTAACGACCGCATTCTGCTCGCGACTATTCTTGAAAAGTGCTACTCAGAAGAAGCCGCGTCGTCGAATAATTTTGCGTTATCCGCCTCTGGAAAATACGCAACTCCGTCCATCTTGAATCCAAGTCGTGCGCAGCTTCTCGAACACGTGGACGCATTACCCGCTTTACCAGAACCAGAGGTTTTTGGTTTGCACGCGAACGCTGACGTCTCTAAAGATCGCGCGGATGCAGAGGCGATGTGTCGAGATCTACTAAAAATGTCCGGCGATAGCGCGAGCGAGGAAACAAACGAGAATCTCGAGACAGAAGAAAGTGGTGAACACGCAACGAAGGAAAAGGATGACTGCGAAGAAGATTCATCTAGTACAACCACAAACGAGGCTGCGGATACGAACACTGCGTTAAAAGAAGTCATCAACGACGCAATCGCCCGTCTTCCGTCTAATTTTAATGTCGAAAAGACGCGAGAAAAGCTCCCTGACGCCTACGCGGATTCTCTCGGAACAACTTTGTGTCAAGAAATGTCCCGATATAACAAGCTTTTGCTCAACATTCGAAAATCTTTACACGAGATTGAAGCTGCTCTCGCCGGACGCGCAGCTTTCTCGGCCGAGTCCGAAGCGTCGAAGAAAGCAATCGAGCGCAACGCCGTTCCGGAAGCCTGGAAAAAAGTGAGTTATCCGTCGCTCAAACCTTTCTCCTCGTACTTTGACGACCTCTTGGAGCGTTGCAGCATGCTCGAGACTTGGGATAGGAATGGAAAGCCACCCGCGGTGTTTTGGATCTCTGGTTTCTTCTTCGCGCAGTCGTTCTTAACGGCCGCGTTGCAGAACTATAGCCGCAAACACAAACTCCCCGTGGACGAAATAGCGTTCGATTTTGAGCCAATCAAAGGCGACGTGAGTGATATTACCGAACCACCCGAAGCTGGAGTGTACGTCTCCGGTCTATTCTTAGAAGGATGCGGGTGGGACGAAGAAAACATGCAACTGGTTGAATCGGAGAAAAACGTCTTACACTCGAAAGCGCCTATATTTTGGTTCAAGCCGAGAAAAGCAGACGAGATTAAGCAAAATGCGAGGTACGATTGCCCTTGCTATCGAACGGCAGAAAGAAGAGGTACGCTCGGGACGACTGGACACTCGACAAACTTTGTCATGCACGTGAAAATGCCCACGAAAGAACCCGCGGAACACTGGATTAAAAGAGGAGTGGCGTTGGTGACCCAACTCAGCGAGTAAATTTTAGAGAAAAGCGTACATTCGGTGCCAATAGTACTTATTTATTACCAAATCATCAAACGAATTCAAAAATATGTTTAAAGCCCTTCAATAGGAACTTGCAAAAACTTCGCCAACTCCGCCGCTTGCCTCTCCACCTCCGCCAACGTCAACGGTTGGCCGATGCGCGTCAACGGGATATCGCCTTTACCTTTGCACTTCACGTACACAACCCGTCTCGGGTTAATCCCGTCAGAGATCTCCACTCTCACCGCCGTCACGTCTTTCAAATCCGTCAACAAGTTCACCCGTCTATTCTTCCCCGGAAACCCATACCTAAACACTCGAAAAATCCCTTCCTCTTTGTTAAACTCGTTATACCCGGCGCCGACGTTCCAGTTGATCGTCAACCATAAATACGTCGCCAACAACAAACCCGCGATACCGTAAAAACTCATCACCAATCCTTGCGGAAAGAATTGAATGTCCGAAGCGTCCAAGAAAAACACCAAATTGTGTTTGAAATACGCGCTCGCGCCGGTGATCAAAAACCCGCTCGCGCCGGCGGTCACGACCGAGGCCCAAAAGTAATTCGAGAATCGCTTCGCCCCGACCACTGGGTCCACGTACACGATATCGTTGACGATTTTTTTAAACTCATCGTCTCCTCCCGAGGAATCATTGTTGTTGTTAAACATCCCCGCGTTCATTTTCACCGATCTTATCTTCTTCTTGGTGGAAAAGGAGGAGGAAGAGGAGGAGGATAAAGCGTTGTTCACAGCGCAGATCGTCCTCGATGATGACGATGGTGTAATCACCATTTTTTCCCCGCGAACGACGCCCACCCCGCGTAAAGTAGATTTACGCGCGCTTTTGCTGCTACTCATCGTCGCGTGATTGATGTTGTTGTTGTTGTTTCTAGTGTGTTGTGCTCTTCTGCTCGTCGGGGAGGAGGACAAAATCGCCCCAAACGAGGAGGAGGATACTCCCAGTGCTGATGCCATCTTTCGAGATTTTTTATGCCGCAGAGAGAATTTTAGTGATTCTCCTTTTTTTGTTCATTGGGAACTTTACTGCTTTACGAATAATTTATTACAACACAAGACTAATGACAAACTCTTTCTCTCTCTCTCTCGCCACTTCTGATATTCTTCTTCTCTCTTTTAGTAGTGTTATTATTACAAGTGCAACTCCTCCTTTTGTTCTTTTTGTTTTTGCAGTTGTTCTTTGGGTTTCGCGGCGATTTTCCTCGCCGCGGATCTCGGGACGAAGGAAGGTTTCGCTTTCGTCGCTTCGACCGGTTTGGACGGAAGCGGCGGAGGCGTTTCGTCTTTAACCACCGGCGGCGGTCTTTGTTGTTGGGAAGGCGTTGGTGCTTTTGAAGATGGTTTGCCGGACATGACGTTGACGGGTTGGACGGATTCCACGGGAGCCCAGCCGGTTT
>JACLAA010004449.1_pt1 | contig 29428 bp, 21 predicted proteins | sample 8027891 | NCBI WGS metagenome assembly JACLAA01 (sample SAMN15724900, study PRJNA655200) | protist metagenome | isolation source: fluorescence activated cell sorting (FACS) single amplified genomes of... | place: Spain: Blaines Bay Microbial Observatory, Mediterranean Sea | collected 2016-01-19 | reverse complement strand
TCTCGCTCTTATCTTTCTTGTCGCTTTTATCTTTTTTCGGTGGCGGAGTCATCATCATCGACGCGTTCATGCTCTCTTTCGTCGGCGGCGATTTCAAAAAGTGGTCGTTCTTGTTCCCATGTCCGGATCCTTTCTGCGGCGTGGTTCCGGGCGTTACGTCGGACTTCGTCGTCGTCATCGTTGTCGTCGTCGACGGCGTGGCATTCGACGCGGCGTTGGAACCACCCGCCTTCCCGGACCCAGCCGGGGCCAACAACCCCCCGCTTCCTACATTACTTCCCGCGGCGGACGAAGGCGCGCACAAATACGTGCTCCCTAAAACCACAAAAACACCCAACACGTACCTCCACGTGCTCACTATACTTTCTTCTCCTTTCCCATCTTTTTTCATCGCGACGTTTCCACCAGTTGTCCACCCGATCCCAATCGTCCCTAACACCGCGCACCACACTCCAATCCACTCTTTTTCTCGCAACTTCTCGTCTAAAAACACATGACTAAACCCGGCGAGAATGGCGACCCCACCCGCCGAAACGGGTTGTACCACCGACACCGGTGCAACCGCTAACGCGACAATCATCATCAAACCGCCAATTATGTCTAATCCTAACCCGAGCTTCCACGTTTCGTTTGAGAAATACGTTTTCAAGACGTCTTTTTTAAACGTCAACTTCGGTAACGATTTCGTGCCTTTTTTCTGCAACGCTTTGCCGATGTTTATCGATGTGGAGGCGAAAATAGTCACCAAAACGGCGAAGAATCCAGAAAAAACCATTTATTATTTTCTTCTTGGTCGTGGTGTTGTTGTTGTTTCAGAGCAGCAGTAGTAATCGTCTGTCGTTGTTGTTGTTGTTGTTGTTGTTGTGTGATAGAATTCAAAAGTGAATTGATGAGAAATTTTTAGTGAAGGAATTGTCTGATTATTTGAATACAACAACAACAACAACAAATAATAATAATAGTAATAACAATGACAAAACACGGGTACCGGTATATATTTTATTATTATTATCTGCTGGCGAACCATCCGTAGGAGTGCAACCCGGTGCCGAACAAGTTCACGCCGACGTAACAAATCCACACGACGATGAACCCGAACGCGCCGATTTTCGCGCTTTCGTCTTTGGGTTTTTCGGCGACCAAGCGCGAGTGCAAATAGGTGGCGTAGGTGAACCAGGTGACTAAAGCCCAGGTTTCTTTCGGGTCCCAGGACCAGTAGGAACCCCAGGCTTCGTTCGCCCAAACTGCGCCGGAAATTAAACCCGCGGTTAAGAGGACGAAGCCTAAACCCAAGCATCGGTAGGAGAGGTTGTCGAGTTCGGTTTGCGTTCTCGCGCCAACCGGTAAGGAGGAGGAGGAGGAGGAGGAAGCAGATTGCGGTGGATTCATCGTAGCCGTCGTGCTGCTGCTACTACTTTCCATCGCGTACGCGACTTGTTCGCCGGTTTTTGAATCAATCTTCGGCCGATTCGAACGTTGTCTCGATGTCGCCACGACTAACATTTCGTCTTCGTCTTCGTTACTAGTATTGCTATTATTATTATCATCGTTGTCTTTAAACATCGCTTTTTCCATCTTCTCCGTCAACTTACCGACGGTTTCGTTATCCTTTCCAAGTTCCAACGCCAAGAAACCCATACACGCTAAACTCCCAGCCAACAGCGTGGCGTACGACATCATCATCACGCTCACGTGCATCATCAACCAGTTTGATTTCAACGCCGGCACCAACGCGGACGCTCTTTGCAACTCTTTCGGTAAACCTAACGTCGCCCCAGCGACGGTAAACAAAGCCACCGGCGAGACTAACGCCCCGAAAACTTTACTGTTCGAGTTCACGTAAATCGCCGTCGCGGTTGTCCCCCACGCTAAAAACAGTAAACTCTCGTACATGTTCGACAACGGAAAATGGCCGGATTCCGCCCACCGACTCGCGAGCGCGAAGATCAAAGCGACGTTGGAGAGTTGCAACGCCGTCCGCTCCACGTTCAATTTTACTTCTTTGTCTTTGTTGTCTTCTTTCTTCTCATCTTCATCCTCGCTTTGTGGAAAAAAGACCGCTTTGGTTCCGTACACCGTCGACGCGACGAACAAGGATAAAAACGCTCCGTTCGCGCATAAAGTCGTGACGTCGTTCAAGTCCAAATTATTCAACTCGCCACCGAAGAGAGCATTCGTCGCACACGTTTTCCTTCTCGTCCTTTTCAGTTTCGTTGTTGTTAATACTGTTCTTGTTTTGTTAAAACTGCTGCGCGAGAAAGTCGTCGTTTTATTCCTCGTCGTTTGCTTCATCCCTCTTACTCCTCGAGCGGAGAAGATCGAAGTCTGCGTCGCCGTCTGCGTTGCCATTTTTATCCACCAAAATGTAATCACGAAGAAGAAGAAGACTCTGCTCGTAGAGTCTCGTTTTTAATCGAAGCCTTTAGTATAACTTCTCTGATGCTCGAGGAGGGCACAACAATAAGAGAGAGTGAGAGAGAACGAAAGAGAGTAGACTTCTTCTTAGTAGTATTGTTTATGAGATGTGTTTTTAAGTCTTGAACAATGGGGAAAAGTGGACGAAAGATCAGGTTCTCTGATATAATGTGAGTGTTTCAACACTTAAGCGCAGTCACGGCACACGGTATATACTGTCGTTTTGCGATGCTGTTGGTGTTGCTACGAACACGTGTTGTGGTGCAATTGCAGGTTCTGATGCTCTGAGTGCTTACGGAAGGATACTCTGATATGCTCTAGTATTACTCTCTTTACATCTGCGCTCTGTGAACTATTGCTATGACTATGACTACTGCACGCGCGAGTACGACTCCCACACGCACACTACTAATATAATTACTTTCGCTTACTCTCCACGAACAAGCAGTGTTTCCTCGCTCTCGGATCGTACTTCCGAAACTCCAACTTATTCGGCATCTTCTTCGGGTTTTTCCTTTTCACGTAGAAAAAACCGGTGTCTAACGTGGAGACCAAGCAGACCAGGATTGCGCCGGCTTTCGTCGCGCCTTTTGCCATTTTTATTAATTTCTGTTTTTGCTACTGTTACTGTTGTTAGTATTGCACGCGTTGTTGTTGTTTTCGTCTTACGTGTAGTATTCTTTCGTCGTTGTTCTATTGTTTGCGCTTGATGTGTAGACCCTTTTTAGGGGGAATGAAATGGAGGAAAATGGAACATTTTACTGCACAAAAACACACATACGAAAGCGCTTTGGAACGAGCACACGAGAGAGAGAGAGAGAGAGCACTGCGACGACCACGAAGTAACGAGGAGAGTCGTGGTAGTATATATATATATATGTTTGGATTTGGTCTTCGGGAAAAGAGCAGCGCGAGCAGCGGGAACAACAATAATAACATCACGAATCCATCGAGACATCGAGAGAGTAACGAGAACAGAATTCATAAACATAAACCCATGATGGTGGCGAGCAAAACGGATGTAGCAGCAGCAGGAACATCTACTAATACTGCGACGACGAATACCACAATAAAAAAGAAACCAACGACAACCTCTGCGTCGCAGAAATTACGCTCGACGATTATTCAGTTAACGTGTGTTGCTTTGGTCGTTTCGGGGATAACTCTTATTGTGAATGCCATCGCCCATCACGGAATACCGGACATCGATCCTCAAAAGGTACACAAAGCGATTAAAAAAGCGGGATATTTAGGCATCGTGATTTACATCCTCGGGTTCGGTCTGGCGGAGTTGTTACACTTACCCGGCTTAGTTTTCGTCACCGCCGGGGTCATGTGCTGGGGACACTTCAACGGGTGGATGTTAGCGCTGTGCATGGCGCCGTTGAGTTGCACGATTAGTTTCTTAGTCGTCAGAAGGGTCGGAGGACAGGCGTTGGCGGATGTGCAGTTTACCATCGTGAAACGAATGATGAGCCATTTGGACGATCGGCCGGTTCTCACGGTCGTTGGTTTACGAACGGTGTTTTTCCTCGCGCCGGCGATTAATTACATATTAGCTTTGAGTACGATTCGAGCGCGAGATTTCGTTCTCGGGACGGCGTTGGGGTTAGTTTTGCCGCTCACGGTGGCGGTGTATTTTATAGATAATTTGATTAATTACATGGGGTGGGGGAGAGAACGTAACGTTGGAGACGCGCAAGGTGGTGTCAGCGGCGTTTAGAGAGCAGAGAGAGAGAGAGAAAGAGATGATTAACAATACTACGCGTTGTAATCCGATTTGCGCTTAAATTTCCTCACAAAAGTGACTCACCTCACACTCAAACAAACTTGGAGAAAGAAGGACGACGACGATGCGTCGTAAAACGCCGAATACAAAACTCAAAGTCGCCTTCGACGACGCGAACATTCAACTCACGACAGGAAAAGGAGTGAAGAAGACGGAAACCCCGTGTACGGACGAAAATGCGACCGAAACGCTCAACGCGCGACGAAGACGTTTGTTGCTCGAATTGCAAAACAGGTTTTTCCCGATGAACAGAACTGCCAACGCGTTAGCCGTAGTTCTCGTTTCCGGGGACGAAAGGACCAGCGAACACGATTGGGCCGCGATATGTTTAGATATTAATGAGCATAAAGATGCAAAGGTAATATTAACGAGAGAGTTCTTAAGATGGAGTTCGTGATCAAGCATGAGATCACATGTGATTTGAATTTAAAAGAACGAATTTTTCTCTTCGTCCGTGTATTTTAAAATGTTTGTTCTGACTACGACTGACATTTTTTATCTCACACACACGCAGGTGCTCGCGCTGAACGAAGAGATTGGCAAAGAAGGAGAAGAAAAAGAAACACCACTGACGATCGACCGAAACGCGAAAGTGGAAGAGATCGACAGTCGAGCGATCATGGACTATTTGATCTTCGATCGCGGAAGCGTTCTCGATCTCGAGGAAGAAGGCCAGGAAGAGAAGGAAGATATCGGCGAGTGCGCGTTCGGTCCGGGGAGCGCGTCGCCGCTGAAGAAGAAGTACAGGATGAACGAAGGGAAGGTGAAGAGAGCGGTGATGAGTGTTCAAGATTGGGGGTTGGAAGAGGGAGTAGAGAGCCGGAAATTTTATCCGATCGTTGGAAGCGAAGAAGAAGACGAGGAGGAAATTACGCCTCAGTTTATCGGGAACGACGACGTTAATAATGAGTATCATTCGGACGAGGAGGATATTATGGGGACGACGATGTGCGCGAAGAGAAGACGAGGTAACACTCCTGGGTCGACGCTCGTAAGAGTGATCGATAAAGATCAAGTGCCGACATCGGACGGGAGACGCGCGACGATTCCCTTTGATCTTCACGGCGGAATGGACGACGACGATAAAACGTTATCACCGTTCCACATTCACGGAAAAAGACACAGTGAAGATGAGTGGCGTGGAGGAGAATCGTATCTCTGCGATAAGCTGCGTCGTCATCCAACCATGGCTCGGTTGAATATTTCGAGGTTCGCGGCGGAGATGATATGCCGCGAGCTTTCCAATAAGGAGAACAACAACAGTAAGGTCGTGTCGCCGATAGACGAAGAAGAAGAAGAAGAAGAAAACGAAGTTCAGAAAACACCACGAGGAGGAATTGGCGAGAAAAAGAAGAGAAAGCTTGGCGGGAATTTCTCTCTCGTGCGCACGGTTGAAAGAGGTTGATCTTTGCGGCCCAATCACGGAAGAAGAGAGAGTTGATATTTTTGAACCATAGAGAAAATAAGAGAGAGAGAAAAGACGACCGCGGTTAGAAATTGATGTGTACTATTCCATGAAGCTCTGCTGCGATAATATCAAATCTATTTGGGTGCTACCACCTACGTATGTGCGGTACATAAAATCACTTGCTTTTTCTTCTCTTCTTTTGCTTCTTCTCGGCGGAGGAAAAATATTCTGGATCGACGGGAACGTTCTTCGTGAAATCGCTCTCAATCTTCTCCTCGTAATCCTCCGCGCTGGCAAACACATCGTCGTCACCGCCGCTGAATTCGTCGTCATCATCGCTCTCATCTAGAAGCATGCCTTTCAGTTCATCCTCATCGTCGTCGGACTCTTCTTCTTCCTCTTCTTCTTCTTCTTCTTCTTTGACGAAATCTTCATATTCATCTCTCGCCGCCTTTCGTTTCTTCTTTGAAAGCAAATACCCGGGTTTTTCACCGTAAGCAGCAGCGAGCGCATCGTAGTTGAACTTATCCGTGTCAATTTTCTCTTCTTTGTTTTCAGCTTTGGCGACGATGTCGTCTTCGTCGGTGTCGTCGTCGTCGTCCTCTGTGGCGAAATCTTTCATAATTATTTTCCTAGCGTCTTTAGAATCAGACTCTGAATCAGAATCTTCATCTTCGTCATTCTCTTCAGAGTCCGAATCGTCGTCACTTTCGCTGTGACCGAAATCGCTCTTCTTTTTCTTACCTTCGTCGCTATCACTTTCCTCTTCTTCGCTCTCGCTTCCGTCGTCGTCGTCGTCTTTCTTCTCCTTCAATTTCAACTTTACCAACTTTTCGCTCTGTTTCACCGAGTAATACCTGTGGAAGAAAATTTCCGACGGGTCAACTTCGCTTTCCTTCATCGCCGCAAACTCTAAAGTGCCAGGAACGAACGAGGATTGCGCGATAGCCGCGGACGTATCAAAGACGCTACTCTTCGCCTTCTTCGCGATTTTACTTCCAACTTTCTTCATCAGCCATTTATCAAGGAAGGACATTAAAGTCATTTCCGTCAACGGATCACCGTCGTAGGAAACTTCGTCGCCGTTTAGTAAGCTTTTAGCCATCGCGGCGACGGATGGGTGGACGTTCGAAGCTAACGCGGTGAGTTCCCACAGACACGTGAGATGCGCGTTGGCGTAGAGCGGTTCGCGCTTATACGGATCGTACGACGAAGAGTTGGAAGTTTTGCCGCCGTGCTTGCTTTCCTTCATGTTTTCTTTTCCCTCCTCATCATCGTTGTTGTCTCCTTCACTTTCGCTTTCGCTATCTTCTCCTCGCGAGGAAACGCCGTTCGGCGCACTTTTCTTAATCTTCCCTTCCTCTTTTTCAACCATCTTCCAATGCGCGGGACGAATACGGAAAAACTCAGACGTCGCCATCAAAGAACCGCACGCGAACGTCGCCGGCGCGTGCATGGCAACTTGCAACAAACGCTTTACGATGGCTAACGATCGGGCAATGCGTTCATTACTTTTAGTTTTATCTTTTTTGTCATCGTCGTCGTCGTCGTCGTCGTTATCATCATCGTGTTGTTGTTTCTTGTGCTTTTTTATGTCTCCGCTTTTGTTGTTGTTGTTGTTGTTGTTATTGTTATCCGCTTTCAGAGATTTAAACACGAGGGACAAAAACGGCGCCGCGTGCGCCGCTTTAGGCACTTGCGGATGATTGCACACCTCGTACAACGCTCTATAATACCGATCTGTAATCGGGGAAGATTTCTTTGACGAGTGCAGTTGAAAAATCAACGTCAACGCTTGAATCGAGGCGGCTAAATTCGGCGAGTGCGCCGTGGTGAAAAGCGCCGGGGCGATTTTCTCAACCATGGATTCTCTTTCAGATTGAGCGACGTACGGGAACGCGCGGTTGATGCCAGTTAAAAGCGCGGAAACGACTCGAGCGTCGACGCCGGAACCGATCTGTTCGTTTGCAGAGTTCGAAGTCGTTGGCGTCGCGGCGCCTTTTTTACCTCTTCCTCGACCTCGGCCTCGACCTCCTCCACCTCCTCGTCCGCCTTTCGGATGAAACCTTTTCTTTTTCCCACCGTTCGCGGCGGGACTGTCGTTGCTACCTTCTTTTCTATCTCCGTCGTTATTGTTGCTATTTTCGGTGGTATACCTCGACTTGTCGTACAAAAACTGAAACAAACTGAAATACGTCTCCACCAACTGCTTGGCGAGTTTCGGCCCTTCACCTTTGTGCGACAGCGGCATTTGGTTTAACAAAACCGCGCCGTAATACTGCGCTTTCAAACTGACGCCCCGTCGAAACATGAACTGTTCCACCTCTCTCGCGACGATTGATTTCATCATCGGGTGTTTCACCGTCACCTCTAACAAAAGATGGCTCGCGTTTGAGGCCATCTTCCTTTGCGGATCGCCTAATTTGTTCGTCAACAATCTCAACAACTGTAACTCCGCTTCCGGTTTATTCACCAACAAACCAAACGCACACTTCATAGATTTCTCTTTTAAAATAACCAAAGGGTCTTTCGACAGAGCCTCTAACGATTGCACGAACCGGTGGTAACATCGTTTGATGTAATCCTCCACGTACCAATACATCAACCGTTTGCGTTCGTGAGGAAACTTATCGCTGTCTTTTAAATTTTGGTCCGCGAAATACTTCAGTTTCCTATCTGAAGGCAACAAAGCTGATTTAAAAAGCTCCTCCAACGCTTGTATGGCTTGCGCGGCGCCTCTTTTCCCGCCTTTCAGTCTCGCTTTCTCGCACAGCTCCAACAAACTTTCCAACTGTTTCAAGTTCGCCGCCGCGTCGTCTTGCACCGCGATCGTGTTGCTCGCAATCTTATCAGACGCGGTCCCCGTAGATCGAACTAAATTCTGAAACCCATCTCCACTTTTCCTCGACTTTATCTTCTCGTTTTGCTTTTCTCTCTCTCGAATCGCTTCTTTGGCGACGAGTTCTTTTGAAAGCAAAAGTTTCGAGAAATTTTCCTCTTCTTCTTCTTGGTCTTCCTCTTCTTTTTTCTTCTTCTTCTTTTGCTTCTTCTCATCGTTTGTTTTCATCATCATCATCTCTTTCGATGATAAACTCTTCGCGGCTTCGTGCCATATCTTCGAGTACCCCTCGAACTCTTTCATCGTCTTCTTCTGTTGTGTTCTCGTGGTCGTTTTTTTTGCGTTTTTATTATCATCGTCGTCGTCATCATCTTTCTTCTTCATCATCTTCATCGTTCGCTTTCAACACGACGAACGAAGCCGCCACAGAACCACTTTTTTTCAATTGAATACGAAGAAAAGAAAACAACGAAGAAGAAGAAGAAGACAGAGAGAAGAAGAACGATCAGAGAAAGGTCTCTCTTCTCTCTTCTCACCTCAAAGAGTATATACTCGTCTTTCGCGAGGTAGTATTATTATTAGAGTATTATTAGTGTGACTTTTTAATGCTAATAAAGCCTTCAAAGCCGCTCTTTCTTCTGATGCTCTTCTTTACTTAAGTCTTCAGTGCTTCTTTCTTCACAGTGCAGTGGTTTTTGTTTAGGGTCTCATTTAAAACCCTAAAACTAGGTGCAGTCAAAATTTCTTCTGTTGCTTTTTTTTTATTCAACACTTTCAAGAATAGAAGAAGAAGAAGAAAGGATGAGACGATCTGGTTTACAGTCGTTAACACGCGAGATCAAGAAGACAATCATCGGGGAAACCTCTTCTGCATCATCATCATCTGCTAATACGACTTCTTTTTCTTCTTCTCTTTCCTCCAAATCATCGTTTTTATCGTGTTCCCCGTCATTTTTCAATAGGAATACTCCCATCACTTCTCACGATGGGGGAAAAAGTGTCGTCGTCGATGACGTGATCAAAACGCATCGTCATCGTCGTCGACAACTCTTAGCATCATCGGCACAACGCGAAGAACAAAAACGCGGCGCAGCGACTTCTGCCAAATCTGCTCAATTCTCAAATACTTTTGGAAGAAGAAGAAGAAGAGGCATCGCGACATCAACGACGACATCATTTTTTCTTGGGCGGCGAAATTCGTTACAAAACGACGTTTCAACGACCTCTTCGAGGAGTAGACAAAGAAGAGCGTTTTCGTCGTCGAATAATACGAATAACGGAGTGAGTCAACCATTTGGCAAAGAGTACGAAATCATCGACCACGAGTACGACGCCGTGGTCGTCGGCGCTGGCGGTGCGGGTTTACGCGCCGCCATCGGCTTATCCGAACACGGGTACAAAACCGCGTGCGTTACGAAACTCTTCCCGACGCGATCGCACACGGTTGCCGCGCAAGGCGGGATCAACGCGGCGCTCGGGAACATGTCCGAAGACGATTGGAGATGGCACGCGTACGATACCGTGAAAGGTGCGGATTGGTTAGGGGACCAAGATGCTATTCAGTACATGTGCAGAGAAGCGCCGGAAGCGGTGAGAGAGTTGGAACGATACGGATTGCCGTTTTCGAGAACGGAGGAAGGGAAGATTTACCAAAGAGCGTTTGGAGGACAAAGTTTGGAGTACGGGAAAGGCGGTCAGGCGTACAGGTGCGCGTGCGCGGCAGATAGAACTGGGCACGCGATGTTGCACACGCTATACGGGCAAGCGTTGCGACACGAGACGCAGTTTTTCGTGGAGTATTTCGCGCTCGATTTAATCATGGACGAACAAGGCGCGTGCGTCGGCGTTTTGGCGATGTGTTTGGAAGATGGTACTTTGCACAGGTTTAGGTCGCACAAGACGATTTTAGCGACCGGTGGGTATGGACGAGCCTACTTCTCGGCGACGAGCGCGCACACGTGCACGGGAGACGGGAACGCCATGGCTGCCAGGGCTGGGTTGCCGTTGCAAGATTTGGAGTTTGTGCAGTTTCACCCGACGGGTATCTACGGCGCCGGGTGTTTAATTACCGAAGGTTCCAGAGGTGAAGGCGGTATTTTAAGAAACAGCGAAGGTGAAAGATTCATGGAACGATACGCGCCGTCGGCGAAGGATTTAGCGTCCAGAGACGTCGTCTCGAGATCGATGACGATGGAAATTAGAGAAGGACGAGGCGTCGGGAAAGAGAAGGATCACATTTACTTGCACTTGAACCATTTACCGCCGGAATTGTTAGCAGAACGATTGCCGGGTATTTCCGAAACCGCGGCTATTTTTGCCGGCGTAGACGTGACCAAAGAGCCAATTCCCGTCATTCCAACTGTACATTATAACATGGGAGGTATCCCGACGAATTATAAAGGCGAAGTCGTCGCGCCGGCCAAGGACGGAAGCGATCCGGATCGAGTCGTCCCAGGTTTATTGGCCGCCGGCGAAGCCGCGTGCGCTTCTGTCCACGGCGCCAACCGATTAGGCGCGAACTCGTTGTTGGATATCGTCGTCTTTGGCCGCGCGTGCGCGAACACGGTGAAAGAATCCGGTTTGAAACCCGGTCAAAAACATAAACCTTTGAAGAACGAACTGAACGGCGAGCAAAGCGTGAAACGATTAAACGATATTCGATACAACGATAAAGGCGCTCAAAACAATAAATCGACGAGTGAGTTAAGAAAACGCATGCAGCGAGTCATGCAAGACGACGCGGCGGTGTTTAGAACGCAAGAAACGTTAGCCGAAGGGTGCATGAAAATCGACCAAGTCGCGAAAGAGATGGAAAGTTTACACGTCACCGATAAGAGTTTAGTTTGGAACACGGATTTAGTCGAAGCGTTGGAGTTGCATAACTTGATGCCGAACGCGAGAATTACCATGCACGGCGCCGAACAAAGGAAAGAATCGAGAGGCGCGCACGCCAGAGAGGATTTCCCGGATAGATTGGACGATACGTGGATGAAACACACGCTCGGGTACATCGAGGAAAAAGACGACAGCGTGAAAATCGATTACCGATCCGTGCATCACTACACCTTAGATAAAGAAATGGACGTCATTCCTCCGATGAAACGCGTTTATTAAAGTGCTCTCTAATAATAATAACTACTACATATAACACACACAAAACACACACACACTCAAAACACGCTACTTTTTTTATCCTCGTATCTATTTTTAAACCATAGCGGTGGTGGTCGTCGCTACTTGCTCCAACTCGCCGTCGCACACCTTGTGATCTTTCGGCAACACGCATTGCTTCTCGCACCCGTTCTCGTGTATGGTGACCAATCTAATAACCCCTCCAGAACTCGTATCTCTCGCAATCGCCAACGAAATCGCCTCCGTCATCCACTTCTCGCACTCCTCTCTTTCCATGTTCTCTTTATACGTGTTGTCTAAATACCCGTAAATATACGCCGAACCGGATCCGCTGACGCTAAACGGCGCTTCCAACATGGACCCGCCCAAAGGAATTCCGTACACCTGCGGTCCTCTCACTCGATCCCACCCGGCGATGATCATCCCGGCTTGTAACTTCTCTTTGTTCTCGTACGCTATTTTCTGCGTCAGTTTCGCCACGACTCGAACGTCCACCATCATCGCGCGATCGTTTGACTCGTTCTCGCAAAAACCGGTTCCGTTTCGTTCCATCGCGTGTTCCTCGACCATTCGTTTCACGTACGCGGCGACGTTTTGCGTGTCCGCGGCGGACCCGGATCGACACATCCACACGTTGTCGCATATCTGCGTGATTTTATCGCTCGCTCGGTTGGCGACGTACGCGCCCGTGGACGTTCGGGAATCTGCGGCGAGGACGACCCCGGAGCGATACGCGCACGCTAAAATAGTCGTTCCCGTGGACACCGGGATCGATAAAAAATCGGTTTCCTCCATCTTCTTCTTTTGTCGTTTTAAATTGTAGTTTAAACGTTAGTATTAGTACTCTTAGTATTGTTATTTAACACGAAGAAGGCAACAGTTTTGTTGTTGTTGTTGTTAAACTTGTTGTTGTCGTTCGTTCGTTCGTTCGAACCAGACGGAAGAAGTATATGGCGCTTTTGGAGGAAATTTTTTGTTCCTTTTACGAGAGAGATCTCATCAAACAACAAACTTTTGATTAAAAACAGAGGAGGAAAGCAACATTTTTAAAGATACGCGTTGTATGTAGTATATATACTGCTAGATTATTAGTATTAATAAGCTATGAATTGAATTGATGATGAGCGAAGAAAACTTTCTTAAAAAGGTCATCATCTCGAGTCGTCGTCTGAATCGTCCCGTTGTTCGAGAAGGTCAACTCTGAGATCGAATGTTTCTTTTTTTTAATCGAACAAGTCAAAGCCCATGTCTTCTTCTTCTTCTTCTTCTTCGACCGGGGCAGCCGCGGCTGGCTTATCGCCGCCGCCATCGCCGCCGCCACCGCCGCCGGCGCTTTGGAACGCGCTCGGGTCGGCGAGATAGTCCTTGACTTTTTGCGCCAATTCAAAGGTGTACTCGGTGCCGATGGAGATGGCCAACACGTTCTTGTATGAGTTGACGATGTAGTGCGGCACCGCGGCCAAAGTCGGGTAATTGGTCGCCAAAGAGATGGAGGCGATGTTAGAGACACCCGCGGCAAACTTAGCCGCCAACTGCTCGTCGGTGATGTCCAAAACCGCCGCCGGGTACATGGAGCCCTTGTCGTAAATGTGCTTGACGACCAAACCGTATTCAAACGGCGTGATTTTCATCTTACCCAACAAAGCAGCCGCGGAGGAACCGACGCGTTCGCCATTTGTAACGACGGTAACGTCAGACAAAATCTCGATCGCCCCTTTGTTAATCTTCGTCGCGATGTTCAACAATTGGAAAAAGCCGGTTTGGGACGGTTCCAACGGGGTCACGCCCGCCGGGATGGTCACGTCGCACGTCGCCATGGAGCCAACTTTCGCGGGCGCCGGGACGACAAACTCAGAAACCTTAGTCTTGACTTCCTTGACGTCCTCTTTCGTGAAGATAATGCCGACGTTGCCAATCAACAAGTCGTGCAACACCATCCAATCGTTGTTGCCCTTCTCGGCGCAATAGTTGCCGATGATCTTTCTCATCAGCGTGTTCTTCCCCATCAAGACGACCGAGTTTGGTCTCAACGCCGTGCGAATGTCCATAAATTGCTTGGAGCCGACGTTGTCGCAGTGCACTAGTAAGGCGGAGTCATAGTTGTCCAGCAACTCGTACACGCGTTCGCCGTACTTTCTTTTATCCAGGTACGCTTGGTTCACCATTTTTTCTTAGTATTATTATTTTAGTCTGTGTAATAAAAGCAGACAGAGGAGTATTTTTATCCAATATGATGATATTGATGATGATATTGTCGGAAGAGAAAGAGAGAGAGAATACTTGTCAGCACACCTAACGCAACAAAAACACGAGTCGTTGTTTACGTCGTCCTCCTCCTAAGAAGAAGAAGAAGACAAAGAAGACGAAGAAGAAAAGAGAGTTTAAGAGGATGAGAGATGAGGCAAAAAGAAGCCCTAGAAGGAGATCAGAATTTACGAACAACAACGTACCTTTGTTCTTTTTGCTTTTAATAATCAATCGCCTGGGAGCCGCAGTCTTACGAGTGTGCACTGCAGTTAAGAAAGTTGTTCTATCTAACCTTTATTGGCGGAATATATCTGTTCGTTTTTTAAACGCGCAGTAGAAGTGATTATGAGGACGGATGTCTGCTGGGAAAGAAGACCTCTCGTTCGACATGTTTAGGGTTTTGGGTCGAAAACCAAAACGGGATGGATGCAAATACGTTCGTGATGAGTAACACACGTCACTTTTTGTTGTTGGCTTTATGTTCATTAGTAGTATTAGTAGTAGTATTAGTATTTAAAATTTAAGTTTCCATGTCCGTTTCGTTGGCTTCGTTGTACACGTATTGCGAGCTGTATTCCATCATGAACTTCGTGCTTCGTTTGACGTCGATGAATAAGTTGTACGCTTTGGAGACGTCGTCGGTTTCGACTTTGGCGGATTTCCGCTTGTTGGCGACCAAAGAGGACGCGGAGATGAGTTGAATGGCGTATCGTAAACTGGTTTCCGAACCGATTTTTGTGAGCAAATCTTTCGCGTCTTCGGACATGTTCACGTCTTCTTCTTCGCACCGGATGTTGACTATTAATTTCATCTCTTTTTCCGTGTACGGTTTCGTTTGGATGATTAAGAGGCGATCTAATAAGTCGATCGGGATGCCGTGAGGGGATCGGTAGTTTGTGCCCCGGATTTTCGTGATGCCTCTGTTCGTAGCCACGACTAACACGGGAGATAAGTCATTTTCCAACGCTCGATTCAAAAACGAAAAGCATTCCACGTCTAACATGTGCACTTCGTCGATGAACAAAACGCCCGGTATGATTTCCGCTTTGCCTTCCTCTCGCCACTCGGCGACTTTCTCGTCGATTTGTTCTCGCACTTCGTCGCGAATTTCACCGGTATCGCCGGAGAACAACGCCATGAAACCTTGCGTGTGCGAATTGATGACGTCGATTTCGTGTAAAGTCACCGTGTGCACAATCTCTTTTCGTTTTTGCAACTCGCCTTCCGGGCAGGAAACAAACTTTGTCGTCGGCCCGGTCGCGTCGTAATCGCGCGATCGCGCGAACGAACGTCCTAACTTTTGCACTCTTCCCGTGCTCTTATCGATGGTGATCACGTCACCACTGGTGACTTTCTCTTTGTTGATCGATTCGATCATCTTCGTTCCTAAATCGTACACCGTCTCCATATCGGTCGTTTTCAAAGTCAACTTTCCAACTTTCGGCGCGACGTTCCCCGCCGTCGGTCGGTCAATCTCAATCTCCACGACTTCACCTTCGATAATTTCCGTTTCCTCCCGTATCCTCACCCCAATCGCTTTCCTAAACGCCTGCCTCAACGCTTCCGTTTTTGAAATTTCTGTGCTAAAAATCTCCGATCCCGCCATCATCGCGAACGGCGTTTCTTCGTTACTTTCCGCGTTTATATTGTTGCTACTTTTATCTTGGCCTCTTAAACTCGCTTTCCTGCTCCCCCCGGCTCCTTCTCCGTTCATTCCGTAATCTGAATCTAACAAGCTCTTCGCGATCCCCATCGCTAACGCCGTCTTCCCCGTCCCCGGTTGACCGGCTAACAGAACGCCTCTCCCAGCGATCGTCCCGCTTTTAATCATGGACAGAATAACGCCGCACGCTTTACGCGCGTCTTCTTGACCAACCATCCCTTGCGAAACATTCTTCGCGTCTAACGCGTCGTCTAATCCCAGACCGCGTATGTGCGAGTGCGCGCCGATGCGTTCGATGCCTCGTAAAGCGTCCGTTTCTTGCGCGGTCGTTTTAATCGTCGTTTCCCCACCAGTCGCCATTTTAACTATGAGTCGTTTTAATCTTCTTCTTCTTTATTCAGATCGAATACAACGAACGAAAACAAGAAGAGTCTGCTGAAGTGCTGCTTCAAAAGTCTCCTCTCAACGACAACAACAACACTCTTCTTAAACAAACAAAACAAACAGTATGTAGTGTTCTTTTCAATCAATCAATCAATCAATAGAATATAAAGTAATAAAATGAAGTCAAATTCAAACGAAAAAAATTTTTAATGAAAAAGAGCAAAAGCAAAGCTTTAAAACGTTCTTGTTCTCGAATTGATGATTGTTGGAGCAAACACACACGACGACCATCGATCGGCGAATATCAGCAAATATACGACTACGTTTTTAATAAAAGTACAATTTTCTTTCCATCTAGTATTTCCTCTATATATCCTCTCTATCTTTTCTCTCTTTTCTCTCTCTCTTTCTAATAATCATTACAGTCGTCTTTTTTTCGCGCTTCGCATGAACGGTCTCAAGGACCACTCGATGTCGGCGTCGTCTTGGTCGACCGTCCCTAACTTCAGCTGGTACAATCGTAACTCAAATCTCGGACCGATTTCGTTCAAGTGTAAGGATTTTGGGCCTTTCGGCATGTCGTAGGTGTGATGGCGGACGGAGATGAAATCGACCGAGTTGGCGAAAGTGACCACGCGTTTTGATTTTTCCTTCGGTCTCGGGAATAAGTGTCGCAAGATATTCGCGGTTCGTTTGCCTAATTCCGAGGTGAAGTTTTCGCATATGATGTGCGGGAACTGTTCGGAAACTTTCGGTAAGTTGGCGTCTTTTACGTCGTGTCGCATGACCGCGTCGGAAATGCCAAAATACGCGGTAGGACCAAACGGTAAGTGCGAAACGACTAAACCGTCCGGTTCGCCTCGGTGTTCGTGGACGATGACGACGTCGGTAAACTCGCTCGTTTTCCCCAGTTCCACGAGATCGGGTAAGATTTGCGACCCGCGGTTGATTCTCGACGAGGTCGGGAACAGAAGTTTCAGCTCTTTACAAAACTGAAGCAATCGACTGCTCGCGTCTCTCGACGTCGTCAGTAAGATTTTCGCCTCTGGTGCGTTTTTATACTCGTCGTCGTTGACGCCTTTTTCCAAGTTTCCATACTCTCTCGTGTTTATATCTTCTAATTCCACCTCTTTTCTTAACTGCTCTTCCTCTCGTTTCAGCTCAGTTGGGATCGGTTTCCCTTCCTCCAAGCACTCTCGTATTTTCCTCTTCTTCTCGTATAACAAGCGCTCTTTCCCTTCTAAAGATTTCCTGTAGACGAATTCTTTGCGCAGACGAGCGTTTCGCCGCAACATCGAATCTTTTTCTTTGTTACTTTCTATGCGATTGTTTTTCTTATTTGACGACCACCACCAAAAGAAGAAGAAAGAAACCTTCTACTCTTTAATATATACTAAAGGATGATGAGTATCTATTGCGAAAGAAACAAAAGCACTCTTTAAAAGTCCGTTATGTAAAGGACTTTGTATTGTTATGCACTTGGTAAGAATAAGGGAATTTCACGTTTTTAAGACGAATAATGTACGTTTAGGGTTCCATTGGGGTTGGCAATTCTCTGCCTTTAAAGGCGAGATATTTTTGAGAGCGAGATACGCTTTTCTCAATGACTCGTGCTGCCGAGGAGATTAATAATACTAAGAGTAGTACTACTACTACTACCACTAATGTTGGTGGTAATAGTATCGTCGATACCGCGGAGGAGGAGAGTGGGAAAAACATCGCCTTAAACGCTGCTGCGTTCGCGCAGGCCTACGCGTACAGCGCGTACGACGTCATCGAGAAACGATTGGAAATAAAAAAAGATAGTCAATCTCGACTGCAAAGGAAGAATACGAACGAGAAGACAAAGACAAAGACGAAGAAGAAGGGAAGCGAGGAGAGTTTACTCGAGATGAAAGAGAGCGTGGAAGACGTGGATGACGAGGATACCGACGACGACGAGACGACCGAACGACAAAGGGAAGAAGAAGAAGAAGAAGAAATGTTAAAACGTCGTCGCATGGAAGAAAGTCACGCGCAGACGACGAGCGCGATGAATGGCGGAGTAGACGGAATGGTAGCAGCAACGGCGGCTACGGCAACCTTGTATAATCATCATCCGGCGTCGTCGTCGTTTCAAGCGCAGTATCAAATGCCTTCGATGCAGCCGCCGCCGCCGAACGTACCGCTTGTTGCGCAACAATATCTTTTACAACCGACTGCGCTTCTCGTAGCGAACGATACTAACAATCAGGCGCAAGAGCATCATCAAGAACAACAACAACAACAACAACAACAACATCTCGTCATGGCGGCTGCTGCAGCTGCGGTAGCCGCTGCTGCTCCTCCAGTGTACGTGAACGCGAAACAGTACGAAGCTATTCTCAGGCGAAGAGCGGCGCGAGCGAAACACGAACTGAAATATAACAAGATCGGGGCGGTATTCTCACCAACCGGAGGTAAGAAGAACGGCACGGGTGAAGAGAAAAGGAAACCGTACATGCACGAAAGCCGACACAATCACGCGCGACGACGGATACGAGGCCCGGGAGGTCGTTTCTTGACGCAAAAAGAGTTACTCGACGGGTTAGGAGGCGAAGAGGCGAAACAACAAGCGATGAAAAGAAAAGAAGAAAACGAAAAGAGAGAGAAAGAGAGAGAAAGAAAGAAACAGTTGAGACAAAAGAAGAAGGAAGAACAAAAAGTGATGATGATGGAAAAGAGGAGGAACGCGGAGAAAAAGGGGGCGACGGGTGTCAACGAGGTTGTCGACGCCGAGAAATAGTATTTAGTCATTTTAGAATTATAGAAGAGATACGCGCGATGAATATTAATAAAGAGCTGCAAAATATGAAGAAGACAAAACGAATTCTTCAATAACAAACAACCAACTTTGCTTTTCGGCAAACTTTATGCACCACACCCGAAAGAAACGAAGAGCGAAACTTTTTAACGTGATGATGATGAAATCGTCGCGACGATGTATTAAATGTCGTTTTCTGAATCGTCGTCGGGGTAAATAATAAACGATGAAACGCAAAACTTCTTTTAACGAACAACATCGACGAAACGCAAATTTGAAGAAGAAAAACAACAACTATTACTACTCCTTGTTCTTCTTCTCTTTCGTTTTGAAATGCGCGTGCGTTTTCCTCGCACTCCTCGTCCTCCTCTTTTCTTGGATGCGAGCGATTTATTTCAGCGAGAACGAGTGTCAGATGACGTACATGCGTCCCGGATATTCGAAAATTGATTTGAGCGATGGTGTTGGATTCTTTGAGAAAGGAAAAGGGCGAAAGTATGATCTCATCCGATACGAGGAGATGGACGACATTTCGGAGAACGGTGGAACGAACAAAAACGCTTTTATGGAAGGAACAAAAACTGTGCTGGCTTTGTTCATACCGGGAAACGGCGGCGATTACGCGCAGGTGCGCTCGCTCGCGCACTCGACGCACGCGCTCGGGAAATACTATTCGTCTTCTTCTTCTTCTTCGAGTGAAGAAACGAAGGCAAAAAAGACAAAGATTGAATGGTACGCGATGGATTTCAAGGAAGAGTTCTCGGCGTTCGACGCGGATGCGATGGAACGGCAAGTTGAAAGCACGAGATGGGTGTTAGAGGAGTATTTTGGGAGGAAGATTTTTGAAAGCGATGAAGACGACGACGACGACGATGACGGCGGTGGAAAATATTTGAAGAACGTTATCGTGGTCGGGCACTCCATGGGCGGGTTAGTCGCGAAGTATGCCGCAGAGCAAGTGATAGTGAATAAAAGTGATTTTAACGGAAGAATAGAGCACGTGCACGTGACGACTCTGGCAACGCCGCACGCGTACCATCCCGGAGCGTTTGCGCTTTCGAGTTTCGCCAATCACGCGTGGCGGAAAAGAACATCGAAGAAGATGACGACTAGCGAAGGGAAGAAGGAGTTGATGTCCGTGATGTCCGTGAGTGGGGGGATGCGCGATTGGCAAGTTTCCGGAGTGGACGCTTCGCTTGTTCTTTCTTTGAATGATAGTAATAATAATAGTGGTAATAATAGGAATAGGAATAGCGAAAGAGTGAAGACCGTATCGACGCGAACGTCCTGCGATCATCTCGCGATATGCTGGTGCAAGCAAGTGATTTTATCGCTCGCGGTCGCATTACATCGCGTGGCAAAAGCAGGTGGAAATGAAGGAGTGGGTGATATTTCTCAATACATAAAGAATATACACGTTGATATTCCGCCGCATTTGGGTTGGCATGGCTTTGAAGACGCGTCTTCGACTTTGAAGAAAAAAGACAACCACGACGTCTTCATCGATGGATTTTTTTCTGGAGTAGACGATATCAATACCGATAGAAATACTCGAGGATGGTACACGTTTGCACCCATCCTCGTCGCGAGAACACCGAACGTTGCGTCTGCTGCAATATCTTGGCACGTTTTGTTCTCGTCGGGCCCGTCGTCGATGGCATTTTCGGGTCTTGCATTTTCCTCGCTCTACGTGCTCTCGGCTTTGAGTGAAAACTTTGCAATCGGCGCGAAAGAGATGCGAGCTTTACGATTAGAAATGTACGTTCTTTTTGCAACGAGCGTTGTTTTAGTCTGCGGTTACGGCATGGCTAAGAATTTACACCTGCTTTTTTGCAAGATGCTCTCGTTATCGAGAAAGAATACCGCTTCAACAAAGCTTGATTTTCTGCGACGAATGTCGGTGTCGACGCACGTATCGATTTCCGCGGCGTTAGCGGCTGTCGCTCCGGCGCTCGTGCACGCGTACATGATCGTTTTCAAGTGCATTTTTGGTACTAGTACTGATGCAAATACACTCGTACATTCGTGTTGCGCCTCTGTTTGGGCTTCTTTCTTACTTTTACCCGCGTTCGTGACGAAAGTAAAAGATGGGAATTTACCGGGCGGGATGTGGTCTGCGATAGATTCGGGGGTTGCTTTTTGCACCGCGGTAGGAACGATTTTAGTATATCATTCCAATCATGCGGAGGGAAAGAAGAAGAATAAGAAGAAGAAAAGGATGACGATAATGATAACGAGTTTGCTCTTCTGCGCTGTATCGAGCGGCGCCGGGATGGCGTCGTTGGCACATCTCGGTCTCCTGTTCTTCTCGTTTTGTTGATTGTTGTGTAAATATAAATGCTATTTAATTTTATATATTAAAACCACACACTTGTGCGTACGCTCAGCTTAAGTTCTCTCACTCTCTCACTCTCTCAAATCAATGTTCTCACACCCTCTCTCTCTCCATTTTTTCTCTCTGTTTTTCTTTTTCTACAAAAGACGCACACGCCGCTTATTGCAATTGCATGTACCACAAACCGGTGATCTTGACATCCTTCGGCGCCTTGGAGCCCAAATCAGTGTCAGACGGTTGGATGGATTCAAACACGCCGGCAATCTCCCCAGTAGTTTCGTCGTACTTCGCGACGTTGAAGACGGCACTACCCTTCAACGCGGCGACGTTCTTGTTGTTTTCCTTTTGTAAGTCATCGGCGTCAGATCTGGCCGGCAACGCGACGGCGTTATCGTAACCAGTGGAGCCACCTCTACCCTTCGGGTCAAGGAAGGACGAACCTCTGTACGAAGCGACAACGAAGTCACCACCGAATTGGGAGGTGTTACCCTTCGCTTGCAACTCCTTCAAGGTGAACAAGAACGGAACACGTTCGCCACCAGCCAATTGGACCGTGGTCGGCGCGTAGTCGATGCCGTCCTTCTCGACGACGTTGACCGAACCGTCAGAGCCAACCTTGAAGTCGCCAGACATGGCGTCCAAAGTGTAGGTCAAACGAGTCATCAACTTCGTCTTGGCAAACTCGGTGGAACCGTCCGCCTTTTCTTCCTTCACCGTAAACGAAGTCGGTTCGACGCAAAACTTGTCAAACTTGTAGTCGCCAGCCTTCAACGCCTTCGGGCCGGAGCCGCTTTCGACAACCGGGCACGTGTTCGCCAAACCGGTACCTTTGACTTGCAAATACGTCAAGCCTTGCAACTCATCGTACGTGACCGCTTGCGCAGACTGTTAGTATTAATATTTTCGTTTTTATCAAGTTTTGAGAAGAAAGAAGATTATTAAAGGGAGGGAGGGAAAAAAGGTCAGTTCTCTTATTTTTATGACATTTCTTTCGTTGTTGTGTGTTTGGTTCGCCCAAAAACTCTCAAAAAAATTCTCCTCCTCTCTTTTTGAGATCTTTTTGGACCAAAAAAAATTTTGAGATTAGAGCGAAGCGAGAAGAGATACGATTTTTAAGCTTTTTCCTCCTTCCTTCTCTCGTCTCGGATCGCGCTCAAATCTCTCTCATCATCTCATCGTTTTTTCTTCTTCCGTGGTCTCTCAAAAGGAAGAGGCGGAGGAGTGCCTCGAGAGACTTTTAAGGCGCGCGCACGATATAACGACGACGAAGAGAGAGAGAGACGATTTGAGAGAACCTCTCTTCTTCAAAAGCGGGAAGTGTTTTTTTATCCCCGTTTAAAACCACCCTTCTTAAAACAAGACCAAAAAGCAAAGAAAAAAGAAACGTACCGATGCGAACAACGCGGCGGTGGTGGCCGCAGTGACGGCCGCCTTGGAGAGCTTTTCCGACAAGTTGGACGCTTGGACGACCGTCTTGTTGACCGAACTGTTGTTGTTTTGATGATGACGAAGAGAATTAAGACAAGAGAGGTGAGTAATAGTATAAAAACATAGAGAGGATGCCATCATCGATTTTCCCTCAATCTCGCCCAAAGAAGAGCGTACTATAAAACAAAAAAAAGGACAATCGTAATTCAACGCGTAACTCCATCACGCGAAGATCAAATACACGTACCGTTTGGAGGAAACCTTGTTTACGGTAATTTGCTTGCCAGCTAAAGCGGATTGCATCGAAAGGGCCATTTTGTAAGTATGTGTATTGGGTGCGTTTATATATGACGAATCGAACGATGAAAAGAAGGGGCCGATGATGATGATGCTTTTGGTCGTTTTTCGTTCTTCGCAAAAAAGAGATGGTTGGTGAAAAAAAATCCAACAACAAATCTTGATTTTCCCACCAAGCTCTTGAATCAGGGTTTAGAAGCCAAACAACAAGGAAGGAAACTTTCCGCCTTTTTTAACACACAAGGAGGAAAAAAGAGGAAAAAAGAGAAGAAAAGAGAGGAAAAGAGACAGTTATTGCTGAGAGCTCGACACGCCGCTCCTCAAAAACATTCCGCCATAACGAAACAACCGCGAGAACGCGCATTACAACGACATCATCAACAACAAGAGAATAATAAACACGATCACAAACGACGAGATCGTCACCACACCGGAAGAGAACAAACACAGATCTAGTTCGAAACGAGCGCAAAGAGAAGGAGGAGGACCAATTCAGAGAGAGAAAGAAGTAAGAGCGCGCGCGATTTGGACGTTCCCAGAGAAGAAGTTTAAAAGAGAAAACGGAATCAAACAGAGATACAAAGAAGAATAAGAAGAAATAATGTCGCATCGAAACTCGTACGAGGATCTTTCCCTGAAAGAAATGGGCGATCGAGCGACGACGCCGACGTACTGGAAAACCGAGGAGGAGTGGTTGACGAAACACCACCCGAGCGCTTTGTTGCTCAATGATGATGATGACGAGAATGATATCAAGGGAAGAGAAGAAGAAGAAAAACAACGAACGAATCAGAATAACAGTTTGATCGCGAAATTGAAGAAACAACTGAAATCGGAAGGGAAACAGTTGGTGGTTTTTTTGGATTACGACGGGACGTTATCGCCGATTGTATCTCAGCCGGAAAAAGCGTTCATGTCGGAAGAGACGAGGCGAGCGGTGCAAACGGTGGCGAAGAAGTTTCCGACGACGATCGTTTCCGGACGAGCGAGAGAGAAGGTGTACGATTTTGTAAAGTTGGACGAGTTGTATTACGCGGGATCGCATGGGTTAGATATAGCCGGTCCGAAAGGCTCGCCAGATATCGATTATAAGCCGTGCTTGTGGGCAGAGGATGTCATGCAGAACGTGTTTGAGACGTTGAAGAAAAAGTTAGATTCAATAAAAGGCGCGGTTGTGGAGACCAACGTGTTTTGCGTGAGCGCGCATTATCGCCAATGCGAAAACGAAGAGGACGAAGCAGAGGTGGAAAAAGCGGTAGATGAAATCGTAGCGCAAAATAAAGACAAGTTGCGGAAACACTCCGGGAAGAAAGTGTGGGAAGTGAAACCAAAAGTCGACTGGGATAAAGGGAAAGCTTTGTCTTATTTGTTGGAAGCTTTGAAATTGAACGATCGAAAAGATGTCATTTCCATGTATTTAGGCGACGACGTGACGGATGAAGACGCGTTTGAGGTTTTACGGAAACTCAGCGACGACGAGACGCAAGGCGACGGCGTCGGGATCGTGGTGACCAAAGTTCCCAAGCAAACGAAAGCGAGTTATTCGTTGAGAGATACCGACGAAGTTTTGCAATTTTTAACCAAAGTCGGAAACATAGACGTGTAGGAAGACGAAAGGCAGAAAGCAATTTTTACTACAGATTATTACTGTACATAAAAGCAAAGAAGAAGAAAAGGAATAGAAGTGATAGAGTGCGTGTGTGACTGTGTATGTGTGTGTGTGTGTAATATTATTTTAAAGAACTTTGTGAAAATGCTGTAAACGAGTACTACTAAGTAGTACTACGTATGATTAAATAATGATAATGATTACGAAAAGAGGAAATACAAAAGAAAGAATAGTAGTTAACACGCCACCGCGTTTATATACGCACAAAAGCGCAAAAGCGATTTGTTTTTCACGAAGATAAAATGCGACCATCGAACGAGCCGTCTTGCGACAAAAGCAAGGGAGTCGTGCCTGCACTCTTTGGCGCGTACTTTTCCAAAAGTCGGCACACTTCAAGGCACACGTCTTGTCGCAAATCGTAATACGCGTCACCACCGTCCGCCATCGGGATGAACGCTCGTACTTCCATCTCCAACTTTGCCGTGCCTAAGTTTGTGATCAGTGATTTGGATCCAGCCTTAACATCCACGTGTGGATGTTTAGCCAAAAAGTCATTTATGCCTTCTTTGATTTGAGTCGCCTGGCCGACGTCTTCGTATCGAATTTCAAACGCCGCTCGAACGAATCGATGCGTCGCTCGAGAATGGTTGATGGTCGCGTTGCCTAAGAAGTAGCCATTTGGTACGATCGTTGGTTTCTTATCTCTCGGCATTAACAACGTCGAGTACCAGCCAATCTTCTCGACGCTATATTCACTGATTTTTGGTGAATCTGATCCTCTAAACTTACCACCAGACGCCAACAAGACGATCTTATCGCCTTCGCTAAACGGCGACGTGACGGCGATGATGACGCCGCCGATTAAATTCGCGATGAAATCCTTGGCGGCTAAACCAAAGGCTAAACCTCCAAGACCACCGAAAGAGAATAAAAACGAGGCAGGTAAGCCAAAAGTGACCAGAGTAGCCGCAAATGTGGAGAGTAACGTGATCATGGTGGCAAATCGAACCAAAATTAACTTCTTCCCTTCCTCGGTTTGCGCGGAACTATCCGGGAACATTTTCGTCAACAATTGGCTGCCGTACTTTGATAACCATATCGATACGATAAGCCCAGCGGTAAAAATATACGTCCCTCGATCAAAACCCGCGGCCACGTTCTCGGGAACCGCAAAATTTACGTACATCGCGTCCACGAATTCACACGTCACGTCGAAAACGTACCCGGTGATCCACAAAAACATTAAAGCGCCGAGCGGTTTCCCAATCCAATGCGCGAACGTTTCTCGATACGGTGAATCCAAAACGTCCGCGCTTTCTAACTGCTCAATCAATTTTTCTCTTTTTGAATCCTCTCCTCTTCCTCCGAACGCTTTCATCTTTTGTTTTTCAAACCATAAAAACATCTCGCGTCTTCGTTTTATAACCAACCTCAACGCGAATATCGCCCATACATCTTCCAAGTTCCACGGTTCGTTGATTTTCCGATCGATCGTATCGATGGTCGATTTCGCCACGTCTAAAGAACATTTCACCGCTTTTTTCGACTGTTTGCGTAACTCGCGAACGGCCGTGTTCGTTGGTTCTTTCCGTTCGCCTTTCGCAGAAGGAGAAGCAGCAGCACACGCAGACGGAACAAAAAACCCATTTTTCTCAGTGTTACTTCCACCAAGAAACCCCCCGAAAGCGGCGGAAAAGACGAACATCATCGCTGGGGCGACGATCATTTTCTTGATAAGCATCGTTTTCGTCGTCGTTTTCATCGTCGTCTTCTTTTTTTCATCGGAAGAGGAGGAGGAGGACGAAGAAGAAGAAGAAGAACGAATAACAGAATGTCGACCTTTTATCCGATTTTGACGAATTTGGCCTTTTAAGACGACGATGGAGGAAGAAGTTTTCTCGCTTCCTTTTGGTGATAATAATAGCAAGCGAGGACGACAAGGTCGTTTAAAAGAGGATTGGATCGTCGTCGTCGTCTTCATTGCTGCAGATATCGTCGCTGTTGATGACATTTTTTTTATATGTGATGTCCTCGACTTTTGACGACTTTTGACGGCGCTCTCTTCTCGTTTGTCTTCGTGTGTAAGTATGTGTGCGGATGTATATGTTTATTAAATTAATTCGCTAGTAGTACCTCTCTAGTACTATATATATCCTAGTAGTATTATTATTAAGAAAACAAGTTATCGTCGACGACGAACGAGATGGAAGAATTCGTCGCGTCGCGCTGAAGATGGTGTCGATTACGATGACGACCGCCTTTTCTCGCCCATTCGTTCAACGCGGTTTCGTCCACCGACCGTAAGAGCTCGCTCCATTCGTCCTCCTCCTCTGTATTCTCGTCGTCGTCAAAATCTTCTCGTAAAACATCCACGATGTTTTTCAAAGCGCGAACGTCGATGATATCGTCCGCGGTTCCCGAAAATGAACGCTCGTCCGGGCATGTGAGCAAGGCTATTTTTGTTCTCGTCCTCTCGGCGCTTTTGCCGTCGTTTGCCATCTGGTTCAAGCGGTTGAACAACGCCGCCTCGGCGCCGACGACGGCCCGGCCTACCGATAACGGTTGCTTATTTGTGCTATTTTTACGTGTTTTCGTATTCGAATGAGTAGTGTACGCCTCGTTCCCTACGTATTGCACGGCAAAGCGAGCGCTATTACCGAAACCGTTTTCATCCGCGTCCGTATCGTCGGCGTAGGAGGAAACGAACGACGTGACGACGAACGCCTTTCGTAGCGGCGATGTTTGACGACTACGCATCCTTCCTTCATCGTCGTCGTCTGGAAAGAGACTCTTTAAAACTGTTTCCGCCCATCTCGTCGCATTTTCCACGGGAACGTCGTATGTACACTTCACGAGAGCGATCTTCGTTTCTCTCTGGTAATACACATCGCACGTTCTCGTTGTCTCGTTTCGTGTGTTCTCGTCGTCAAAATCATCATCATCAAAATCGTCGCTCAAACAGTCGTTCCGTTCGCTCACGCCTGATACTTTCACGTGGCCAATCTTCTCAAACTTTTTGTTTTTCTTCTTAAACAAGGATAAAATCTCCTCGCACACCGTCAGAGGCACTCGGCTGTTCGAGAAGAACGCGATCGTTTCGATGACTTTTTCTTCTTCGGTTTTTCCGAACGACGACGATTTGGGTGAGAGAAAAGCAAACGCCACTTTTGCCGCAGACGACGAGGACGACGATTCTTCTAATAATAATCGTCTCCTCGCTCGTTCTTTTTCGCACACTTTCTCCTCGTCTTCGTTTTCGTTGGTTCGTTCGAACACGTCCTCCTCGATCGGGTTCGTCAACAACATTGTTTATTAGTAGTCTCTTCTGTGAATGGAGTTTTTTGTGTCTTGTTTTTCTTTGTTGCTCAAATTAATTGTCTGTTTTAATATATAGTAATGTAAACCCTAATGGAGAATTGTCTCGTTCGATTAGCTTAGTGGTTAGAGCATCTCGTTTACACCGAGAAGGTCACGCGTTCAACTCGCGTATTGAACAACTTCTTTTTTTTGCATCATTATTAATATAGTAGTATTATAGTATTATATTAAGCTATGAAATCGTTGAATGGATCGTACGTGGAACTCCCGTCCTCGTCCAACAAGTTTAAGTGCCTCAAGCGTCGCTCTTGGTAATACTCTAAGCGATCGACAGAGGCGCGAATGGTTTCGAAATATCGCAGCGTGTTTCTGAGCGCTTTTTTTTCGCCCAACAAGACGCGAATGGAGAGGAGCTTTTCGTCGGAAATGTCCTGGATCGATAACATGTCCTCGTCTTGTTCGATGCTCGTTTCGTATTGCAACAGAGCGTCTTTGCATCCCGCAATCATCGTTTCGCAGGCTTGCGTTTCGTTCTCTTTCGAGACGGGTTCGGAAATCAACTCCCACGCGTTGTTTCGAAACAAAGCTTCCAACAAAAACGCGTCCGAGCCTTTGATGTTCAACAATCTGCTGAAAACGCGCAAGTTTGGATCTGGATCTTCGTACGCTTTTAAATAAAAGGTTGGATCGTCGCCGCCGCCTATGATTTGTTGACTCACGTCGCAAATGTCGATTTTATCGTCTCTGTTTGGGTCGTTTTCTGGAATGCCTATTCGTAACTCGTAGCCACCGTTTCGTTCCACGGGATCGACGAAGCCGTAATCGACGCAGGTTTTACCATCCAAAGGTCGCTCGTCGAAGTTAATGGAGGCGTAGTAATCCATAAAAATTTCCTCGCCCGGTTGAACGGTATCTTGTTGCGCTCGAAACGAGGCGAATTTGGTGTTGTTATTCTCGCTTTTTGCGCCGCTACTCTTACCGCTACCGCTGCTCCCCCTGGCGTCCTCCTTCTTCCCACCACCGCCGCCGAATAAGTTTGTAATCGCCGCCATGGGTGAACCCATCGCGCCGTCGTCCATACCTGCCTCGTAGACTTGCCAATCTGGCTTTTTCTTCTTCCCGCCAACCCCAAAATCGTTCTCCGAATATCTCGCCTTGTGGTTTAACATGTCCAACCCGGGAACTAAGGTAAGTTCCGACCCGTCTCGCATGGGTTGTTGCGCTCGAGACCGTAAAATTCCAAACGCCCACAAGAACGTATCCTCCGGTACACCGTCGTTACTTAAATTCAACGACTCGTACATCCCTCGAACGTACGAATCGTACCCAGCCGCGTCATCGAGGAGTTGCGACCCGGCGATTGCGTTCACGTCCTCCGTCGACCAAAATAGCGGCGACTCTAACACCGTCGCTTCGCGTAAATAACTCAAATACGGCGCGTAAAACGAACTTTCGCCTTTCTCGAGTTCGCACACCAAATACACGGAAAGTTCCACCCACGCCGGCGCGGCTTCGCCTTGCGCCGCCAGACGCTTTAAAATCTTCCCGCACTTCCCGTCCGCATCTTCTCTCGCTTTCTCCGCAGTCATCCACACCGAATCGCCAACTTTTAAGATCGACTCGTTCTTTTTAATACTCGTGTTATCGTCGCTGCTGATGTTACTCCTACCACTACTTGTACTACTACTTTTACTACCACGATTGAAAATACCGCACGTGTTTTTACGAATCATCAAAGTGTTATCTTCTTCCATCATAGAGCTAAAACTAAAGCCAAACTCG
>JACLAA010002809.1_pt1 | contig 29428 bp, 22 predicted proteins | sample 8027891 | NCBI WGS metagenome assembly JACLAA01 (sample SAMN15724900, study PRJNA655200) | protist metagenome | isolation source: fluorescence activated cell sorting (FACS) single amplified genomes of... | place: Spain: Blaines Bay Microbial Observatory, Mediterranean Sea | collected 2016-01-19 | reverse complement strand
CGCAACTCGAAAATAAGAGGTTTCAGACCCCTCGGGACCTCTGCGCGGACTTTGGAGAAGCGTGCGTTGCAGGAAGTGGGCGGTTTCGAGGCAACGTCGGCTGAAAAACCCTTCGATGCCACTTATTGCTGCCGTTCGGGCCACCGCAGTGTCGGAAATCATCGACTATGACCCCGCGCCGGCCGCCGGGCCCGTGGTTTCTCGCACAAGCGCTCTCGAAGCTCTCAATTTGTCCCGCGTCGACCTCGATGCGGCCGCCGCGGTGCGATGATTTCCAGCGTTTTGAGCGGGCGAAGTCGTCCGCGGGGCTCGGGGCACACCCACCGTACTGCACGGACCGGTTTTGTGGTGGGCGGGTGCCCGCATCGCGTCGGAGAGCGCATCGATCGTGGTGGGGGGCTGAGAGCGAAATGGCCACACGCGAAATGTGGTGCTGCCGCGCTCTTTTGTGGCGTACCGCCTCGGTTGACCCCTTGGGCGGTCAGAAATCTTGGGGTTGCCCACTGGCGCATTTTGGCTGCACACGAGGCCAAAAATGTCTCGTTTAATCGAGTTTCACGGGTTTTTGCCGTTTTTGGGGCTTTGCGCCCTAATCCCGATCCCCGTAGAACCCATCGCCCCCAGGATCCGTGAATGGTCCCCCCAACCCTCGAAAGCCGGAGTTGCCCCCATATCCATCCGCGGGAAGGCGAGATTAGAAACCCGTCTGACCCCCCAGACACCCCGAAGGGGACGTGGCTATGCCTAGTCTAAGTGAGGGCAGCTTAGACCTAAAGATAGGCTACTTAGGCCAAGGTTCCCCCCCCAAAACCCGAAATCAGTGGTTTATAATCAAAAAGTCTTAAACCCGCACGGAAGTCCCCCACGCCGGATTTTTTACCCTTGCGGAGCAGCCCCCCGCAGGGGAAAAGGTGTGAACTCCTCCAGGGTTAGCTGCCCTCAGGGCAGGTGACCCTGAAGGAGTTTATACCTTTTTTGCGCATGAGGGCCCGGGAAGCCTGGGGGCCACTACAGTACCATCATCATAGTAGCTGTTTTGCCTGGCTCTTATCCTCGGCTTGGAATTCGGTGCCACGGTCACGGTGCGGCATTCAAAGAGATGCTCTAAGCCCAGAAGCCTGGCGAAAGGGCAGTCCAGGAATGTCCTGAGATGCGTGAGAGGGGAAGACACGAGAGGGGCAGCGAACGCTCCGGAGGCTTTGACGATAAATAGCTTTGATTCCAGTCTCACAAACCTCCAGGCCCTTTCAACGTCGTAAGTTCATCGCCAGAATTTTCAAACAAAAATCATCTGTCTAATTCTATCATCTAAACTATCATCAACATGTGGATCGATTATTGTGACAAAGACGCATATCGATGGCGCTTGAAGAGCGCATTCATCGGGTAGATGGTAATTTTGGTAATCAATTACTAATATCTGGAGCCTTAGTACAAAAATTTAGACTTTCGTTGAAGAATAGATGCTACGTGAGGGGGGACTCCTTTTTCTTCGCAAAATCCGGGTGAATCTTCAGCTGAGTACCAGTGATTTCAGTCCGACAGGCGGTAGTGAGGATTGTCGTTTGAATATACAGCCGAGATCCCTAGGGACGAATATACACCTGTTTGTACATAAAACCCTCATCACAATCTCAAATGCATATCTAGCTATTCGCTGCTGTCTATGAATAGACCCTTCCCCCGTAACAACGGCTTTTTCTCTTGTGTGACCAGTGTGTCTAGCCTAGTCAAGGTCGCACAGTAGAGAAACAGGGCACCCGCGAAAACATATGAAGTAACAACAGACCACAAGACCAACCATCTGATTATAGTGTCTGGGTAGCCGCGGGCAAGCATTGCATCGTAGATATAGCCAAGGATATAGGAGGCTAGAGACCCAAAGAAAGTAGCAATGAGGGTAAAACATGCTATCGCGAGTGCGCGACAATCTGCTTCAAGAGCTGATTGCATGGTAGCGACAACAGGACCAAACCAGCACTCCGCAATTAGATATTCCACAAAAAGGCCAAGGAAAATTGAAACATAAAAATCAGAAGCCAGGCAGCAAATAGCCATGAAAGGTAGTGAGCCAAAACAACCGCAAACTGGAAGGTACATGCGCGCTCGTGGCTCGACGGCGCGCCATTTATCTGCCAGCATGCCTCCAAGCCATGAAGAAATGAACCCACCACCAGCAACAACATATGCGTTTATATAGGAGTATTGATCGTCAAAGTTTGGAAACACGGAGGCAAATAGTGCAGGCAAATAGCCTGCAATCACGTAGCCACCCATGTAACGCAGGGATGAAGCCGCAAAAACCAGTACAACTAATTCATTGCTAAATATAGCCCAAATTGCCTGAACAAAATTCTTCTTCGCCGCCGCTGGGATATGCCCGGCTTCAGCATTTAAGGCGGGCAATTTCGATTTTCTTGAAGGACGTTGTGGCTCACGAATGCTCACGACCTCGATTACTGAAATACAAAAGCCAATTGTTGCAATTAAAAAGCAAGTATTGCGCCAGCCCAGGTCCGCACTCATGGATATACACATGGATGCCATCCCGCCTCCAATGTACACACCACAAGCAAATAAGCCATTGGCTTGTGACCGCTGGCTCTCCGGGAAGTAGTCTGCAATTAGAGAGTAGCTAGCAGGGCTCGAAAATGCCTGGCCAAAACCGAGAACCAGCCGCCAAAGTAGGACCTCCAAGTAGGAGTGGCCTACGTTTCACAGACCTTAGGCATCTATTAAATATTTAATAAAAGGAAATGTGCTCACTGTAGCCAATCATAAGCAGGGCCACGTTCCAGGCAAAGATGCCAGTAAAAATAATCAATTTTCGTGAGGAGATGTCTGCCGCGCGTCCAGCCACCAGTCCCGCCAAACAGAACGTCCCGCTAAATCCATAGCCGGTCAATATACCGTATTCCGTGTAGGAAATGCTGTCTGCATGCTTGATGGACACAAAGTCATCATCTTGACTTACATTGTACAGGTAATTCAGGGAGTAGCGTGACCACTGCTGTTGCGTATAAATCAGTCCTAGTACAAGAAGTACGAACCAGGAGAATGCGGGAACTTCACGAGCAATCATACTGCCAAAAGCACCTCATGTACCGTAGGTACCGTAGGTAACTCGTGTACCGTAGGTACCTACCGTACCTACGGTAGGTACGGTACCTACGGTAGGCACTAGAGAGAGAGAGAGAACCCTCTAGCCCTTCCTACCCTAGATATGTATCTCCCACTCTCTAAATTGAGTCTATTACATTGATTGTAAACAAAGTTTATAATACAACACTCTCGTAGTCACGGTGGGTTAGCGCCACTGGCAGTCCCAGGCTACTAGAAATAACTTTTATGTCACGGTCCAGCGGTGCGCGTGACATTAAAAATAAATAATTAATTAATGAGGAATACCTCAGGCTAAAAAAAGGACATACACCACTGTGGCAAGCCTCCGAGTCTAAAGGCCTTCTCACTTCAAGTTGCCTTCTCCCGCGAGTGAGGTCATGCAGGTAAGTATACGGATGAATACTAAACGCCTCGGACGTAGGACGGGGGGATCCGGACATTATAATTTACTCATCACTGGGATCCTTGGCCAGCACCCCGATGTAAGCAATTCTAGGCAGCCCCACAAGCTCGGGCGCTTCCACAAGCCCACTGCAACTTGCGGGCGATTCGGACGTTGAACTTAACGGTCAACTTCGATCTCTTCCCATGGAACCAGAACTGGCGAGAGAGTGTCTATCGAACTTGCTATTTGCGGGTCTCTATGCTCGCCCTGGCGCAGGACAGTGTTTATGTAGACTCGAACCGCCTCCATAAAATGATGTAGCAAAAGTGGTTGATCCTCTGTAACAGTCCTGCTTCTCATCGACTTTTGAAGTTCACCATTCGAGTACCTGCGGGGTGTACATATGATCCATGGCATAATAAATGTCTTTTCTGGTATGATTTTACACACAAGATACTGGACACTGCTTGCTCTGAAGTGAGAACAACAAAGTGTGAGGGCTCTAAAGCAATTCGAAGTGACCATATCTGTGCGGAACATACTTTCCACCAGATGGATAGCGCAGCATGACGCAGCTGGAGGTAGAGGGTTAAAGCAGCAGGTTTATCGCATGCCACACATTCATAGAGAATCCTGGCACACCAATGTTCGACTGATGCCACTCTTCCAAGCAAACTGTCAAAAGCCAATGCTTGAGGATCATGCCCAAAACTTACATGATAACCAAGATTATCACAGAACTGTCTTGCAAAAGTCAGGAGAAATGGATCATCTGCATATGGCACAAGAACATCACTTTGAGTACCTGTGTAAGCTGAGTTGTGGTTGATCGTGATTTCATGCGTAAATGTTAGCAATGATTCAAATCAAACAGGGCGCTACCCATATTAGCAGAGGCGTGGAAGGTGCGACGCGCCCATGGTGCTAAGATGCGTAAAGAGCAGAGATCTGATTTGTTGTTGATTCCGGATTCTCCAGCTACACCGGATGCCTCGCGCAGTGCACATGGGTCGTGAATGTAGCTCAAGTACCCAGGGCGACGTTTCACGTGAATAATAAGACACACAATTGCACGAGCATTCTGGAGATGCCTACATTAAAATGTGCGCTTAACGTGGGACAGTCGGCTTTTTAGTTCAGGGCGCTGTGCATTTCTGTAGACTATGCAGAGTAGCTGGATAGTAGCGCCCTGATGCGACTTGCACAGAGCCAATATTACACACAGGTGGAAGAAGGCACGGCGACATCACCCGCAAGATCTGTCTGGATGCAAATGAGCCAGCGACACCCTTCGCAATATAGTCTATGTCAGGATCTAGGTCTATCTGGAGTGGGACGGGGACATCGGTGCCAGTCTCTACATCAACCGTCTTTAGGCCCCGCCAGTCAACGGCCAGTACCCACAGATGCCTTAGGGGCTGAAGGTGATATTGGTTGTCGCTAGCGCTCCGAGGATAGCGTGGAAAAAGAGCAACAACGAGAGCTGCGATGGCTTCCTTCGATCTTGACAATGATGCACGACCGCAGCCAATAAATAGAAGACCAATAGACATATGCAAGGCCATGTGTGTACCTATATTGCGTAAAGTGCGAACTGATTTCAAACTGAGAATCATTCAAATGCACCATATGTGATGTCTTCGTCGATGCGCAAACGAAGCTGGCGAAGTAATCGCAGGGACTCGAGATCACCAGTACCAGCCATCACCATTCCCAACGCAATTGATATTGTAGCGAGGCACATCTCCAAGGTAGGCCGATCTGGCCGCCAAGCCAATGAATGTTCTCGTATGACTGGATCTAAGAGAGCGTTGCTATGGGAGGTGTGCTTTGACTCCCGCGTCACGACTCCAGGGACCAAGTCGCATGCATTTCTCAGAGCCTTGAATCGTATTAAGAAGTACTTAAGGGTTGCAGCAGCCATAGCACAACCAGTTCCGGCATAGCGTAGACCAATTGCCTATGGGTAGATTGAAAAATGCTGTCAATAGGTTGTACACGGGCGCACGAAGCAGCCACCAGCGACAATGTTGGCATGTGCTTGCTTTAAGGTACTCCAGTCAGCTGCGTCTTGCAAGGGCAATTCTTTTTGGCAACTGCACTTGCAGAACAGGACCTTTGCGCACATCTTACTCCTAGATGACCTACACATGCATCGCCTGAAATACTAGCACGAGCAGCAGACTTTAGACTGTACGAAACGGCTAGCAGTGCTTGCATCGAGTCTACAAGGACAGATGGAAGCTGGGCTTCAACCCACTCGGTTGTAGGTCTAATGAAATCCCACAGTATCAACCCGCGTGCTATCACACGAAGTAGCATAAAGTCTGGTCGTACTGTATCTATGAGGACACCTGTGTCTGGAAGACGAAGTCGTGCGGCGGCGGCGGTGGAGTTTGTCTGAATGAAGTAAAGTCCGAGTGCTAGGGTGGCACCAGGCGCAGTCAGGTCTGTGTTTAGATATTCACCCTCACGAACGCGAGAATTGCATACATGGTCTTCACACAAATAGTTACCTTGGTCTACTGTGCTACTTAAGAGACGTAAGATCTGGCCTGATTTGCTCTCAGTGCCACCAGCAAGGGCATGATGCAAGCGCTGGGCGATCTCGAGGTCCCCAAGACCAGCGGCCTCATTGCTTGAACCCTTACCCAGCGTGACGAGTCCTAGCGCCAGACCGGCAGAAAGTGTATAAGCTTCGCGGTCCCGCATACGATCTCCACGGGAGCAGCATGCTATCTCGCCAAGGAGAAATTCTGCCATTAACCGGTGAGCTGTGCCGCAATAAAGCATGCCGATACCAGTTATTGCGGCTGTTTGTGCTGCAGCAGAGACCTCCATCTCTGCGAACGGCTGTGGGAGGAGAGCCGGGATGTGCAGACATAGCATCTTTGATACTGCTGCGTCACAGGAGCCACATTTTGCTGCAGCCATCCCAAGCAGCATACCAACTGTTGTCGGATCATGACCTAGGGTCAGATATTCGTATATATCTGTCATTGCCAAAACATGAAGTTGCTGTTGTAAGCCCAATGCGAGCAACAGCCCACCATGTTGGGGTGTGGGAATCTCTGGCTTGTTGTACACTATCCAAGTTCGTGTGATGCACACTGACTTTCTTTGTCTAGCAGTGAGGCGAGATGTCGATCTTAAGGACTGTAGTCGCAGACCAACAGCAACACCGTTGTGAAACTTTGGCCATAAGCTCAGAGCTCCTGCGAGAGGCGACGAGAGGTCAAGAGCCACAGTGACATTGCAAGGTGGTGAACGACCCAAAAGACACATTCTTGGTACCTGGAAGGCAGGTTGCACTACATACGTATATCAGTCACTCACCAGGAGAACCTCCGCTAGGGTACTTAAGGATGGTAATGACCTGAAAGTGATCATACCTCGGCCTGCAGCTGTCGCAAATGATCGGGTGCATGCTAAAAGGAGAGATGCTTGCTTGCGCTGCTCAAAGTCATGATCAGATATCTCAGGGGGACGTGTTGCATTAAACAAAACCAGTTTTGATGAACATAGTAATCGAGATACTTCACGCAAGAGGGAATTGTCAGCATGGCACAGAGAGGCCATAGTACATATGCGTGTAAGTCTACGTAATTAGAGTGTTGATAGTGCTGCCTGCATCTAACAGTGTCTTCTATGGACACCGAGAGATACCCATCTTCGTCTAGGTAGGATATGTGGCCCTTATCCACTACATAAGCAGCGTACGTGTGTGTCCTGGCGCACATCATCTGTACTGCTTCCCAACTACGTGCCTCTATGGTAACTAATGATTCTTCACGGTGTTGGATCGCTAGATTTAGACAAGCAAGATCACCGCGACCAATAAGTTCATATGCAGAAGTAGGCCAACAGTCGGGTGGTCCCAGGCAACACACATTGAGAGCATCTTGTATAGGCACAACAAACCCCGGGGTCAGAAAGCCAAGCTCATCCAAATGTAGTCCAGTGCGTACCATCGCAAGGATGAGCTCTTCAGCTAGTTTTCGTCGCAAATCTAGGCAAGCTTGACCACTAAGTACGTTTAAGATGCAAGAAAGGCGCCTTGCGCGAGAGCGAAAAGAAGCACAAGAACCATATTTTACGTCACCAAACAACTGACTTTTCAATATATCAGAAACCCATTCTTGAACGCCAATTAACTGCTTCTTGTTTAGAGTACCTGAAGAAACAAAACCTATGCGCTCACTGACATCAGGTTCGTAGTTTATTTAAACGCAAGACTCTTACAGCTGTCTCTACTAGCATGAGATTGGCCCCTTTTTAGATTGGATTGAAGATCCTGGGAATTTACGCGGTCTGCTGGCTGAAAATCCGTGCTTAGGGAATCAAGCAAGAAGCTTAGCGGTTCTAAGTGAGCCCAGGAGAGTGATGATAGCTTACAGTCTTCGCGAGCTGCATAGATCGCATCATAGATACGTTTCAGGTGCATTCTCCACTCAGCATCCACTTGGGTGAAGCCCAGAGCTCGATGGGCTACGTCTTGGGCGGCAGAAATTAGAGTAAAGTAACACACACGAGAGCGGTCTGTTAGTAAGCTCCCGGCTCTGATAGGCAAGGCAATCGCGATCTTGTATGCATATAACGAATGCTTTCGGTGTGTTTGATTGCAAATCAAGTTCAACCAGAACCATTTGCTGTCGCTGCGATTATCACTGACAAAATCATGGCTCGGATTCAGATTAGCATTCAATAGTTTGCTACCTATGTGGAAAATGCTCAACAAGAGCGACGCTTTCATTGTAAAGGACACAAGTTGCTCATGATGCATCCAGGGAACCAAAAAGAGATTTAAGCGTAACTACAAACCCAGTCCATATGACTTCACTGAGTGAAATACCACAAGGGTAAGTGCTGCGGCCCAGAAAGTCCACGACAGTAAGCACCGAGGCACGCCTGTGTAGTAAGAACATCGCGCGAGGCATGAACCGCAGTACTTGGACCCTCAAGGTAACTTACAAGATGGATGCGAGCGAATGTGGTAGTGTGTCATCGAGTGCTGATAGAGCTGATTCTGCGAGTGCTGAATCAAGCGTGAGGGAGACCTTCAGGCGCATGTGCTGCCAGGAGGATGTCATGGTCAGGGCGGAGCAATCGTCCCATTGCGTGCCAAGAAGATGTGCCCCAGGTGCAAACAGGGGACTCGATAAACCTAGACGTTGTCATTTGGAATCAGGTTATCATTTGACATTTTTTGGCACTAGAAGTAGTAGCTGGACTGGCTAGCAAACTCGAAGTCTCTATGTATGACAAGGAAAGACCATCAATCATTAAAGCAAGACTCCCTTCTTGCCTTAAGACTACAAAACCAACACGGTGCCGTTGTACGTTAACAGGTTGGGCATCAATGCATTGTATATTAAATGCAAATTGGAGCATAGGAGGTAAAAGAATATCAACCTCACTCAGTGAGGTAACTTTCAGCCCAATCAACCTGTGTGGTGTATGTCCATCTAAGTATCCTGTAACCATTTGCACAGACATCTCACGAAGGTTCTAAGTTAAAATTACTTTTATGCAACAGGAGGCAGAGCATGGACTCATTTTGCTCGCCACTCACGCAAAAAATTCGAATAGCAGCGGATGAACTAGCAAGGTGAATATTTCCATTTTGAGCCCCTATGCGTTGAGCTAATAGCTCCGGCATTTGCGGGAATATGCTCTCTGTTGGTGTATGAAGCAGAGACATGTCTGATCCTGACACTTGACCACCGCACCTGCCTTCTTTGGATGAGGTGACTACTCGAGGCAAACGCGGCGGATCAAGTTTGCATTTTGTACACGTGCTTGGAGACGGAGTGCTTCCATAGTCTACTCTAAGTGAACGTGAAGATCGTTTATGGATGCGCCATACAAAATGCTTTTGTTGCGACTTACTGTATGTGACTACTAAAAGGGGCACACCTTCAGCGACGAAGACCACACGGTCTGGCGAACTATACGATATGTTGCCGTCATATGCTTGGTATGGGGCTTCAACAGCACAAAAATTCTCGAGTGGATGAGTCATTGAGAATAGGGGAATTCGTGGCGATAAATTAGATGCACAAAGCTGGGATTGCACGCACTGAAGAACAAGCCCCCCCTTGCTTACAGGACATGGTAAGATTGGCCAGATGCAGTCAACATGAAACGGTAGTGCTGCTTCTACTTGGCTCCCGTCGGGTGCAAAAAGGACAAGACTGCAACTATCCAGAAGCACGACAAGCCACGGGCCAGTGTTTCCACTGAATGAAACCCAGGTAACGGTTGCCACCTTTGCGACATCATCAAATTTCAGACTTCTGTAAGCGCACTGTCCAATCAAGGATTTCACTATGACCCGATTTGCTGATACCTGTAATATCGTGGGACTGCCGTCAATGTCGTGTGCCCCGCGGACTTGGCGTGTAATGTAGGCCGTAACTCTAGCGTAGGTCATCGCATGCCGCAGCATCTTATGGCATCTTACGCCCGTTTTCAACATGCAACAACAGCATGATCGAATTCGCTCGCATGTGTGGCTTGAGTCGTACGGCTAAAATTCGATGCGTACCAAGGGAGAGGTGCAAATAAATGGCAGCAGCGTACTGTCGAGTCCAGTACTAGTGGAATGTCACCCGGGACCCGTTTGGATACCCCGTTTTCGCCAAATCAGGATTCGACCCCGCAGTTGTGCCTTCGGGAGCAAGCGGAAACGCTCGCTTCGCCAGTAGGTCGAAGTGGCCGTGGCGCGCGTCGGCGGCGTGCGGCACGCGTAGCACGCGTCTTCGGAACAAGCGAAACCGCAGTGTGGGCAGATGCCCATGCGCGTGGGTGCGAAAGCGATGCTACGAGCTGACAGAGTCGCCGAGATCATCGGAAACGGTCCCCGCACGGAGCCAAGTTATCTCTGGCGGGCGCTTCCAGTGGAGAAATCGTCCCACACGGGGCGTATAGAGGTGCTCGTAAAAAGGTGGTGGTGGCGTTGCGCACATGCGGACTCGTGTTTCTCCCATACCTACTAGCTCGGTGCGCGACGGGCGCGGCGCCTCGGCGGAAATCACGGCGGCTAGCCGAGTTGGCACCGAAAGGGCGGGGGTTGAGCCAAAAATATCGGAGTATTTGGCGATTTCGCGCACGCACGGGGAAAAGGGTGCAATTTGGGAATTTAGTCTTTGACCACTTGTAGACCCAAAGGGCAAAACTAACCCGGGCCCACCAGATGGAACGTACGAGGCCCGGCCTTCCGCTCGACTGTTCCTTGGTCTGCTCCAGGCCCACGCTCGGCGCCGCGGTCCTGTGTGAAGTTCTCTCCTTCTTGTCTTGTCTCAGTGACGGAGTCGGAGGGCCTTGGTTTAACTCAGCCGGAGGCCTCCCAGGCTTCTCTCCCCCCCAAATTACCCAAGATATAATAGTCCATTCCTTCAAATTGATCCGAGTCTGGCTCTGTCTCTCCATTCCAGTAGTCCATTATGTACTAAGGAGATCATTCTGTTTCGGGATCATGATTCCAAATTTGTCCAAGTTCCGGCCGCCTCTGATTTCAAGTTTCGGTTGCTGCACCCTGGCACCTAGGCCCGATTACGCCGGTACCCGGCGGGCCCGGCCCGAGCCCGGGGCCTTCAGCACTCCAGCTCCCGACCGTGACTTGGATCGGAACCGGTCTTAAGGTCGGGCTGCCTATAGTCCTGAGCTTAAGAGGGCCCATGACTAAAAAAAAATCCTATAAAGAACTTACATCTATATTTTGCAGTTACCTAGAGTTTTGTAGATTTTTTGCGTCAGTGTAAAACCCTGGCTGCTCTGGTAGCTCAAGCGCGTGCCAGCGGGACACTCTTCAAGTTGTAAATATGGGTCGTAGTTCTCTTAACCTTCTTATCCCGGCACGCTTCTTGCTGACCGTGGGTCATCTTGTTTCTGTTTTAACGATGGTTCATACGCGAAAAGAGAATCTCTCTTCTGCGGTCTCCGCTGATCCCAAGGATGCCCAAAAAGAGGTAGACTTGTGAAGCAGCCCAGCATCTAATTTATTACTGTAGTTCATGATGGCATATGCAATCTGCCTGGTGTGTTTCGCCGTTGATGTGCTGGGAATTCTTATGGGCACATCCCTATTCTTCCCCAAGGCAAACCTTCTTCAAATTATCTGCCACTTCGTGGGTAGCTGTTTTATAACATCTATGATTACCCAATCCTGGCAATATCAGTATATCTGGTGCGATCCGCAATAAAAATGTTTTCACATTCATAGAATGCTTAGGTTTTCTATTGCCACTTGCAACATACCCTGCGCACTCTGTGAAGTTAGCATCCTGATTGGGACTTTCGCATTAAAAGTTGTTGTCTTCTAGACCAGTGACGGAGTTAATGCAGTTTCAGGTCCCTATCCGAGTGGCTGATCACGGGCTTGGTCCAACGAGCGAGATAAAGAGACTACCCAGGCATCTACGAGCGGGCCTGGGTGAGCCTGCCAGTGAGGAGCATTTTATTCAAAAGTACAATTTTAAGTTTTGCTACATCGCCTGGCTTGCCGCCGCTTACGCCTGGCTCACAGCGTAAGTGATCTGCGCCGCAATGCTCTGCGGCTAGAGTTAGTTGAGCCTGAGATCAGCGAGTCGGCGGGGGACACCAGACTAGGATTGCTCCATAGCGAATATAAACATGCCAGTGTGGCCTGGGGGGGAAGCCACTAAGTTGCCATTAACCGGTTAATAACCGGTAATTTACCTATTATTACCCCTCGAAGGGGATCCGGGGTAAATAACCCGCTCAATAACCCGGCGGGTTTTCGACTAAACCCGTTTAGTGAGATTAGCGAAAGACCCCTCCGGACGAGCGGATGGGCGCAAGCAGCCCGTTGGGCTTTTGGATACGTACAGGTGCGCCAAGGCAAGTACCAAGTCATGTGGCCCGGCGCGGCTCAGGCCCGCGCCATGATATTGTGCAGCTGCCGCTAAACCTACTAAACGGGGTTTTGACGCTTTTTGGAGCTCTCATCGTCATAAATCATAAAAATATAAATCTTAAAATTCTGAAATCTACATCATGATTTGGTAAGCTCGGTCGGAACGCGGAGAGCGAGAGAAACGTTTTTACAGGGACGGAAAGGACGAGCGGCGAAGAACAGCGTTCTGACGAGCGGCGCATAACAGCTTAAATGCTAGTGGCGCAAAACTCACTAGGGCCTGTGTGCCCCGTACCGTTAACGGTACGGGGCCCGGGGCATGCAAAGTTCGGTGCAGTGCGGGCAGCCTCGCGCTGAGAAATCAGCTGCGCAGCTGCCCCGGCCCGGGGCCTGGGCCGGCGCAGTGTGCCAGTCACGGCCCGGGTGCCACCGTGACGTGGACGTCACCGTCACGGTGACGGTGTACTCAGGCTACTACTAGTAGTACTCACTGGCAGGCTACTAGTAACTTGAATGCGGCTGTGGGCGTATAAATGGACCCGCAATACGAAAAGAATCCCTGACTTCAATATCTATAAGGCTAAAAAGGAATTTCCGGGTGTGTCTAGCCCGACCCGCGGGTGTCTGGTTATTTCTATCATAAGCTGTCACAGTACCGTACTGTAGGTAGGTACCTACGGTACCGTAGGTACCGTGCCTACGGTAGGTGTATCGGCATCGCGATAATCCTCCGGCACAGAAGTGCAAAGCATGGACGGAGCCAAGAATGACATTTGTAGCGCCTTACTGGAGGCGGGCGGGGGGGCGACGCCTGAAGCTTCTCGGAACGAATGCGTTGTCAGAGTCTTCGAGCTGCGGAGAATGCTTGAATCGACTGCATGTCAGACGACGGTGGAGCCGATAGAACCTCCATTAGTTCTTGAGACACATCGAGGCTTTCTGCTGAAGGAAATGGCATGGATGGCCGCAGACTTCAGGGTAGAAAGCCAGCCACCGGTGTTCTTGTACTTTTCTTTTAGTTGCAGCTAGTTCTTACTTTTAGGGAAGCGACACAATATAATGCGAAAGAAACGATCAAAGGTCCTGGCCATCTCAAACTCAACCGATGAACTCTAGCTCAATTATAGGCCGTTGTGCAACACTTCCGAGGGGCGAGGGGCCGTGCACAGAAACAAGAACGCGAACACCAGGTAAGTCAAAGTTTGCAGGCTAAATTTAGTTCGATCTCATAAACCGTCAGGTATCAAAAAAAAAGTTGGCCCAGCGGGCATCACGCTTGATTAAAAAGTTCTGGGTAAAAATTGATCGGGTCATTGCGCACAAGCAACGGTTGGCTTGGCAAGCGTCACAACGAGCAGCGATGGATAAGCACTTAGTCGAACTTATACGCCAGACGGAACAGTACACTGGAGATCTAGCGGAACGCATGCACGGTGGAGGAGCAAGCAGCTTTGGTGGGCTAGTGACATCAAAACAAATAGTACCACCACATCGCAGCCAGACTGAACCTATAAATATCCGCACTAGCGGGAAGAGCTCGAGTCTAATGGCACAGTTGGAGGCAGCAGACGCGCGTGTGCGAGAGGCAGAGGTCGCTCGACCATATTTACTCGATAGTACTGTCATGTTGAGGCCTTACCAACAGATTGGTCTTAATTGGCTTGTGTCAATGCATGAGCGACGATTGAACGGCATCCTTGCAGATGAGATGGGGCTCGGCAAAACTTTGCAGACAATAGCCCTCCTGGCACATCTTGCGGCTTGTAGAGGTCTATGGGGTCCGCACCTTGTTGTTGTTCCGACTTCGTGCCTCGTGAACTGGGAGCTGGAGCTGAAGAAGTTTTGCCCTGGTTTCAAAGTGCTCACCTATTATGGTGCAGCTAAGGCCCGCAAACAACTGCGGGTAGGCTGGTCGAAATCATTATCTGTGCATGTTGTAGTGACATCATATCAACTTGCTGTTCAAGATGCTTCGATCCTCCGCCGCAAGAAATTCTACTATCTCATTCTTGATGAAGCTCATAACATCAAAAACTTTGACAGTCGAAGATGGCGCACACTTCTTTCATTCCAGGCGCAACGGCGATTGCTACTGACAGGCACACCGTTACAGAATTCGCTAATGGAGCTTTGGTCTTTGATGCATTTCCTAATGCCTCATCTATTTCGGTCACGACACGAATTTTCTTACTGGTTTGCAAATCCGCTTCAGTGTGCCATTGAAGGAAATTCCAACATATCTGAGGACCTAGTTAAGCAGCTCCATTCAATTATGCGTCCATTTGTCTTGCGTCGTCTTAAGAAGGATGTCGCTAAACAATTGCCTCTTAAATTTGAACACGAACTCAAGTGCCAACTTTCGAGACGTCAGCAGTTACTCTATGAGGAGTTTATGAATCACAGCAAAGGTCGTCGCGTTGCCTCAGGTAAATATGGTATCTGCGGTAGTAGCTTCGTGTCACTAATGAACATTGTGATGCAGCTGCGAAAGGTGTGCAATCATCCCGATCTATGTGAGCCACGCTCTGTTTTGGCACCTCTTGTTTTGCCAGGTTTGTCATTTGGAATTCCCCTGATGCTGTCTGGACTTACCTGTTTGCGTGGCATCTCGTGCTGCGTGGAGGATGCCAGGTGCACCTCTTGTATGACCACACTGCCTGCATCGGCATTTCTTGTACTTAGTGAACATTGTTTAGTAAGCTCACCACGGTCCTCTAGCAACTTGCCTATGTCAAGCCACACGTTGGCGGGTAGATTACTTGTCAAAAACACTATTGCTATGATGTTACGCCACACAGCGAGATGCGCGCGCGCGCTAGATGCTACACTACCTTCTCATCTTTCATCTTGTACACTCCACTTCATCTTACAGGTTTTTGAATCATCTACGCCTCTTGCATTGGCTTGGCAATCTCTCATTCATCCAAATGATAGTAGGCTCCATTCAAATAGGCAAAGCCTAAAGGCATCAGACACATTGCGAAGACACCTGGAGCATCAAGCTACGGTGAACGCCCGATATTGGAATCTTTTTGACTTACTAAAGCGCTTTGCATTTGTAGTACCAGCAGCCCTAGCCAGTGCCCCTCTCTTCACATTCAGAGAACAAAACAAAGTTTTGTCTGGGGTGTCTACCAACATTGCTGCTAAAGTTACCGCCGCCTTCTTGCCAATACGCCACATTACACTCGCATTGCGCGTGTCATTTCCCGATAGGACACTTTTGCAATGGGACTCGGGAAAATTTCATGAGCTCGCACCATTGTTAAGGCGCTTAAAAATTCAGAAACATCGTTGTTTGATTTTCACTCAGATGTCTAAGATGCTTGATGTGCTACAAGGCTTTCTATGCTGGCATGGACATAGTTATCTTCGTCTTGATGGCGGCACTTCACCAGATGAACGGCAGCGATTGATGACTCGTTTTAACTCAGACACAGCTGTGTTCTGCTTTTTGCTCTCGACCCGTTCTGGAGGACTAGGTGTTAATCTTACGGGTGCGGACACCGTCATCTTCTATGATAGCGACTGGAATCCAGCGATGGATGCGCAGGCTATGGACCGCGCACACCGAATTGGGCAAAGTCGCGATGTCCACATCTATCGACTTGTTTGCACCTCGACAATTGAAGAAAATATCCTCCTCAAAGCTCGGCAAAAGCAGAAGCTTGAGCTTATTACTCTCACGGAAGGGAATTTCTGCAGCCAGCTGCTCAACACGGAAGGAGATAATGATCAGAGAAAAGCACCGGCAAAAGAGGACGACGCCAAGCTCGCAGCTACCATGGCCGAACTTGAAGATGAAATCGACGCCAAATGTGCACGGGAAGCGGCAGCCGAAGCAGCCTCCGAATCTCGTGAGTTCGAAGAGCCCTGTACCGAAATTGGAGCGGACAAAGGGGCTGCCTTTGGAGTGGGCGCGGTGGCGCGAGGACCAGAGACTGTGTCATGGAGAGAACAAATCGGGATGGATATTGGCACATTGACGAGGTCTTTGAGCGCTGTTGAGCGATACGCTATTTTGATCCGCGAGGCTCAAATTTCGAAAGTTCCTTTAGCGGCTGCAGAAGAATCTTTCTTAGTACCAGCTGAGCGCAGGCTTGTAGCAACGATTAAAAAAAAAGAATGGGAAGGGGGCGCGGGTGCCAAAACAACCGAAGGCCTTCAACAGATAGAGGAACACCGTGCTTGTTCAGAAGGTGAACTATCAGCGACTGATTTGTATTTCATCCCTAAAACTAGAGCCGGCACATCGTCTAGTGTCCCTGAAAATTCCAACAGGCGGGAATTCCTCAAACGCCGCCAGCTTGCACAGTCAGCCAAGCGCAAGCGCAAGTGCACGGGCGCTGCGTGGGAAGTTCGCACGGATGCTATTACTGGCAGTCCTTTCTGGTACAATGTAGACACAGCAGAAGCCACTTGGATGAAGCCATTTGTCATTCAGCGTCGCGATGCCCGGCGAGGAAGTTGAAATTTGAAGGGTGTCTTTTTAGTTGAGATTTTTTCGTGAAGATAGAGAATTATCATGGTTTATTCTACACAGGCGACGCCTATCTGCAGGCATGCCAGGGTGGGTATAGCCATTGGCCCCGAGAAATTTCGTTCCTCTTCATCGCAATGTGTGAGCCAATTCCCACACGTTTGACTTGCGCACTCGTGTGCCAAAATTGGGCCCGCGCCTGCCGCGAGGATAATCTTCTTGTTCGAGTCTTACCTGCGAACAGCCCAACCCCAACCCTGACTCATAGGGACCAACAATCTTCACAACCACCTTGTAAACGCCACACCTCACTAAGTTGCGCGTTGAAGTCGGTATTGCCGGGAGAAACTCTTATTCTTGGGCCCGGTCGTTACTGGGAGAGATCAAGCCTCTTCATCGACAGCAAAATCCGCATTGTTGGAGATTTAAACATGCCAGAGCGGGTTCTCATTGAGCTCAACAACGCACTGGAATGGCGCGGTCGCTCCGGTGCTCTTATTGGTATCACAATCCACCGCTTGCAGTCACGGGGTATCACAAACTCAGCACTTGTTGTTAAAGGTGGTCATCTTGTTTGTCATCGTGTGGTAGTGGATTGCTCTGGGGCACCTGGCGCTGCGATATCTCTTCACAAAGGTTTGTCTCCTGGCGCTTGCCCATTTGTGTTGTAACCCAGAATACTCTAATGCGAGCAGGCGCAAGTTTGCACGTCAGCTGCTCCATTGTGGTGAGTGCCACTGCTGCCGGGGTGTTCGTCTACCCTGGTGCCAAGGCTACGTTCTCACTATGTGATATTAAGAGCAATAATCACTGTGGTCTCTGTGTGGCACCCAACGCAATTTGCTTTCTCAGCAACTGCAACCTCACAAGAAACGGTGTAGCTCAGGTGGCTGTGAGAAGCTTCCCGCGCTTAACTTGACAAGTGCTCATATGATTTGATCAACACGACTCGTAGGCATTTGCCAAATCTGCTGTTGTCCTCAAACGAGTGCTGCTCTCTAGTGATATAACGAGTGCTGCTCTCATTGTTGATCATGATGCTCATGTATTCACAAAGAAGAATATTGTAGACAGTGACACTGGCACTCCCAATGATTTTAGGAAGTATAGACATTGAAATAAGGCGCCTTCTGCATCGCGTTGGTTTGGTTGTTTTTCATGCCACACAACAAGGTTTCAGACTACGTCGCCGGCCATAGCACCGCCAGCACTGTCTTCATTGGGTTTACTGAGTCTAGCACGTGCTCGTTCAATAACGGCATGATAGTAGAAAACAGAACTTGAATAAGCCTCAGGCTCAGGAGCTTCTTTTGACGAGGGCAAAAAAGTCACGGTCACGGTGTAGTAAAATTAATCGGCCGGGCCCACCGGGTGGGGGGTATTCTAGAGGTATATTCCTTGCCACTGGCAGTGCAGTCTAGAAGTCACGGTGCAGTCCTCTGGCCCCTTGATCATCACTCCCCCTTGACTCGGATCAGTTGGGGAGGTCCATCAGGGAAGTTTGGCATTTAATCGACCTGTCGGAGCACCATTTGGCGCTCAGTTGGCCCAAGGTTTTTTTAAATTCCGGCTCAGCCTGCGGTTCTTAGCTCAGTTGGGGAGGTCCATCAGCCGAAGCTAGCCTAATTACCCTCATCTAGTAGCTTTATCAAACATTTTATCGGCTCGCTGGGCCGGCCGCCGGCGGCAAGGCTCCCATTTTTGTGCCAAAAAAACGGCAATGCGCGCCCGCCCCGCCCGCGCGCGGGAAGGGAGTCTATCGACGCTGACCAGCTAATGAGCGTGAATTTGGCAGCATCGGCGACCGGGGCGGTCGATCCCGCCCCCGCTTTTTGACGTAAAATGCCACGATCCCAGCTTCTGCGCGGCCCCCAAGGACGCCGAAGTCTCCTAGGCTAGATCATTACGATACTTGCGGGCCCCGGCCGCGGCCCGGGCGGGCCGGGAAATCATCGGGACCGGGCCTACCCTAGCTCGCCCCTAGGAAGTTCCCTTCCCCCTTATCCACATACTATCTACATTCAACAGCGCAATTATGACACTTCCTCGCATTACACCACATGAAGTGCTGATCCCTTACGGGGACCCTCCTATGACCTCAGTCGCCAAACCCGCTGGGATGCCGGCAGTGCCATACTGCCGGCCTACCGTTTTCCACAATACTAGTATGGTCTGGGCACGTAACCTGAAACATGACTTCAACGTGAAGTGAAAGTCAACTTCAAAGAAGTTGATTGTTTTGATGGTTTCCGAACCTGGCCGCTGAGCTTAAAACTCAGCAGCCCGAGGCAGTCGAGGTCACGGTGTAACGTTCCCCGAAATGACACAGGCACACACTTCGGTCCGCGGCACTGACAATCATGATGACTCGGACTCGGAGGTGCACTGTCCGAGTCAACGTGACACCGGTGGTGCTCGGCTGCTTGCTGCCGCGCACGGCGGCGATGGTTCCCTTGGAACCATCTCGTTTACCTAGTTAGCGCCTCGCTCGCCCGCTCCGCGAGCTCGGCGCCATCGGCTCACAAGCAAGATACGTCGCTGTATATCTTATATTGTTTTAATCGAAGCTGTTGTAAGCATGTCCAAAGCCACGGATCCCCCAATAACTTCTGAGAGCAGTGACAACCGGACTCCTCTGCCTGCCCTGGGACAGGCGGAGTGTACCTCAAATAAGCACGCCGGTCTCTGGCCGCGGGTGGCAGACGCTCTTTTGCCTAAATGGCCACATGAGCTTGAGGGCGAGAGATGGTTTAGCACAGATGATGCGTATGTGGACCAGGAGTTCGACCTTGAAGCTCTGCCGTTCTGGCTTCGGGATACAAGTGTGGGCTGGGTTCGAGCACCCAGTCTTAGCTCTCAGTCAGCGCAATCAGCGAGCTCTGAGATATTAGTCAAGACGAGCATAATAAGTAATGAGGAATTTGTGACAGATGACCAGTCAAATGTACGAAGTGCACAGGCCGTGGAAAACACTGCTCTTGCGGAGTGGAGTGAGACAGCTATTGATGCAATCACAAATGAGCCGCTCCCACAGGTTGTCGTTCTACCACCACAAACTGACAGGGGACCCCCCCCCCCGGATTCGTTGCCACTTGAGAGGGGTTTTGCTTTGGCGGACCAACCAAATGGGATCGCTACATCATCCAAAGAGCAAGATGAGATTGGAGCATCGCTGCTTCGGTTGGTGGCAATGTATGCACGTCAGTGCGATCAAAATCGGAATAAACCTTTTCTTTGGGAGGCCATATACCCTCAAGATAGATCAGGAAGGCCGTGCTATAACCCCGGTGGCAAATACGTCGTAAAAGTCTTTTTTTGTGGCTCATGGCGCAGAGTTCAGATTGATGATCGTGTGCCCATAAATGCACGTGGACAAGCGACCATCGTGTTCTCGCGCGAGAGGCGCGAGTTGTGGCCATTTATTCTGGCAAAGGCAGCATACAAAGTTGCCCATCTAGCTTATCGGGCGATACCATCAGTAGATGAATCATCTCCACAGGCACTATTTGACTTAGTTGCTATTGCTACGACGGCACTTACGGGCTGGGCCCCGTCTCCCATCCACATACCGTCGAAGCCAGGTCCTATTGATGCTTTCACAGCACGTCTTACTCAGCGCGGGACACCTGAATGTTCGTTGGCGGAGATTAATTTGGCAAGCACCAACTGTTTTCCAGGGTCCTCTTTGAATCGACACTCTAAGCCAAGCGGTCGTCGAAGAAGCGGTCAATCCCGTGAAGTGTCAAATGAGATGCTAAATCAAGCATCTATGGCACGCAGCACAGCAGCAAGAATGACAAAGAACAAGTTGATGGCGGCACGCGAAGAACTTATTGTGCTCGTAGAAACGACGGAGACTGGTGTTTGTTTACATCCTCTCCTTGGGGTTTTGACATATCCCGAAGCCAATTCCGTTAGAACAGATAAAAGAAATATTACGAATTGTTTTGATGCGATACTTGAATGGTCGTGCGCAAAGTCCGGACTGTCTGACTTTGAATCGGGTCCCCTGACTTTGCCACCTACTACCTTAAGGAAGCCAATTTGCCACATCACTGATCGTTTGAGCACGAGTCGCTTGTTGTCCTTTTCAACGCAGTACGGGCTGCCATTCACTGCCGCGCTGCAGAGTTCCTGGGTTGAGTCAGCGAGCGGGGTAGGATTTGTTTCGCAACCTTTGCGTCAACCTGGAGTACTCCACATAAATACGAGCTGCAACTCCGCCACCTTAGTCGCCTGTATACAAACCAATATACTCACCACGGCACCATTGTCGGACGATAGTACCACAGCGGGGCCCCGACCAACCTCAATTCACACCCTACAAACGCGAAGTGCGGTTTTGACTCTCGAGGAGCTGGTGTCTCCTGCACAGACATCAGAAGAAGATGGGCGTTTCAAGCAAGAGAATTCGACATTTTGTTGCTCATCCACAGAAAGCCAATCCACAGGTGTGTCCTTGCGGCTCGTACAAAAAATCACTGGGCCATATCCATCAAGAAGTGGAATACTTTACGCTCCGCTGGCACCCAAAGGCCGGGCGTATAGGGTCTGTCTAGACGCGCCATTTGGTGCAGATGTCACTTTTAATTGCACTGCGCCTGTGTCATACAAAACGTTACCACCAGTATGCGAGCAACTTGGTGGTTGGTCGACGTCAGCGAATGGCACCTACGATGCTGTCCATACCGACTGCGAAATTGTCGTATTTCAACGTGTCGTTGAGCTGATAAACCCAGTCGTCGACGTTAATGCCCCCGCGGAGACCTCAAACACTGATGCAAATTGCAAAGAAGAGCAAGTCCCAAAAACTACATCACTGGGATGTTTCCCTGAGACACCTCAATTTATGGATATCGCTCTGGAGCTTTCGGTCTCGGACCCAACCGCAGCTAATAATATCACGCTCCATACGCTTGACATAGATGAGAATGTCTCGACAACGCACAGCTTGTTGCGGCTCCAAAAAGTACGCCTCCGCGAAAGGGGCTTCATTGTTAGTGCCACCCTGCGGGCTCCTAGCAACACACCCATTTCAGCTGGTTCCTGGTCGCTTATTGCTTATTCCGCGACTAGTCTCCCCAGGCCACAACTACTACACATAAAAGAGTTAGATGGAGCTGGCACACAAGAAGAAGGCATGACTTACCGCTTTGGGTCTATGTATTCACCCAACAAGCACCTGCGGTTATTCCGTGACATCCTTGAGGTTCCACAAGCATGTTTTCCGCTGTCTATAAACCTGGATGTGATCCATACTGAAGATCTGCCAGTGCGCTTTGTCATTGGTGAATCTACAGAGGAAATAAATCCATCTTCAACTTCTTCGCTCGAAAGAAACAAGGAAACAAGCTTGCGTTCCGCTTCGTGCGCTTCCTCTATAGTCTTCCCCAGGAAATCTTTTTTGGGGATACGACGTGCGTGCGTGCCTTGTTTCTGGCCCAAGCAAGCTAAGCACGCACCTCGGGATTCCGGCACTGAAAGACCTGACAAATCACCGGCGAACCTTAACATTGTGCTAGAGGCCAAACTGGACACAAATTTCATTCGTGCGGATGATACTTTGTACTCTCCCCAGCCTTATGCTTCCCAAAGTTTATCGTCAAAGCAACTTCAGCTTTCAGATGCGCCATTCTCGCCTGCTCAACGTTTGACAGGAAAACATCTTGAGGCTAGTTGGATCCTAACGCTACATGCGTCCGCAGGGGGTCTGTTGCTTCGCCACAATGACGACCAAGAGCGGACCTACCAGGTAATACAAAATGAATGGGAAGCGCGGGAGTCTGGGAGGGGAGCGCGAGCCAAAGATGTCCAGAGCAAGTTCGGAATAGGTAGAACTCGGTCCACTGAAAGAGAGCTCACCGAGGACTATGCGCTGGGCTCCAGGTTTATCAATTCTGAAATTGAGCTAAAGCGCGAGAGACCACGATCAGCCTTGCGCAAAATCCTGATTGAGGCTGTTCGACCTGGGCACGAGTTTTTGCACGATTGTATGAAGTCCAAATCTGCCTTGTTAAAACCCTACGCATGGGATAAGAAGGCTGCCGAGGCATATGGAGTTCATAGCATCGAGTATGCGCAGAACTCCATGCTCCATAAATGGCGGCAGTGCCTTTTAAAGGGCACAACTGAGTCACTGTTGGCCCGTGAGCAACACCGGGTCAAAATGCAGCAAAAGGCGACCAGAAGATCAAAGTTTCAAAAGGTTTAGCGAGATTTACCTTCATACACATCACGAAACTAAAATAGTCGAACAACTCGGGCCTGCAACACCATAAAGACTGGTTGTGCTCTGAGTCTATAAGTTTCTAGCCTTGGTTGAAGGCTGTTTGGCGTCGAGTCAAAGTCACTGGCACCGTAACTTGAACCGTTGCATCCAGCAAAGGTCGTCGGACCACCGGGGGCGTTGTGATTCTTCGCCGTCGCTTGCACGCTCACGTTTAGGCCTAGCAAAATCCCGGTAATTAGTATGGTTCAATTTATACGTCCAAGTCTGCAGGGCCCAGGGACTTGCCCAGGGCGGTCTTTGGTTCAAGTTAGGGCGCCGGGTTTATCTGAACAGGGTTGGGGGAGATGTTGGGGCTCCCCAATTCCAACTCCCATTTTGAGAAAACCCGTACGCGTTGGCTCGAAGATTACAAAAAGCGCGGGCGCGCACGCAAAGATTACAACCTTGGCATGTTGCGGATTGAAGATGACGCGCTGTGGAGCGGTACGCGGAGAGTTCTGAGCGCTCAAAGAGAGGTTACGCCCCGTATTCGTCCGTTTCGGCACGTCGCGGCAAAGCAACGCGTCCAGTGGCGCGCGGCAGCACTGCGGGGGGCTACGCCCAGCCTTGAGTCGTGGACTGGCAGCGCTGCGGCGGCCGAAAAAATCTCAAATGAGGCCAACGAGGTTACTTCACCACTGCTCGCATACGCAGCATGTGGTTCAAGCGTGCTGTACTGCGTGATGACTGAAGGTTGTTCTGAACCGTGTTCGTCGAGATCGGATGACAAAACAAGTCCAGGCGCGCCTGTGTGTGCCGTAGCCTATGGTATCCTAGTACGTTAGTAGGCTGGCAAAGACTTTCCGCTTTCCGGTTCACACACCATAGCGGGGGTGGGGCGCTGCACTAAGTTGGGTCTACGACGCAGTTCAAAGTTCGGGAAACAGTCTAGGACCGACGCCCAGACGCTCCTCCTCACCGTGCGCCCTCAACGTGTGCTCTACGCGCCTGGTCTAGCGCGGCGACGTCCCACACACGCGCACTCACCACTCATGCAAGCCGCCTATACACGATCCTAGACCCCGTTTCGCTCGCGAACAGCCTCGTTGGATCTCGTTAGGCGCCGTATGCGGGCAATTATCCTAGTAGGTTCTCCTCCTCGAATGCAGGGGTGACAGCACCGCAGCGATCTTGACACTATGGCTATATCTTGCCTGTTCCTCACAGACGCGAAAGGAAAAGTAATCATTGGCCGAAACTATCGCGGTGACATTCCAACATCGACTTCAGAAAGGTATACCTGCTTAGCTCTTTTTCAATATGCTATGCAAACTCAGATTTGCTCAATATATTCAAGATAAAGATGAGATGGATCAACGTCCAATATTCACAGAGGGTGGATGTACCTTTGCTTACATCAAGGTTTGAAACTGATACAAAACTGAGAATAATCTTTCCATACTTCACAGCACAACAACCTGTTCCTGACCTGTGTCACCAGGAAGAATTCGAATGTGGCTCTAGCTTTGATGACGTTGTATCGCTTGATAAGTGTGAGGCCCACGTTACTGAGCATCGAAAAAATCCTGACGATCAGGTTTTCAAGGACTACTTTGGTGGGCTAGACGAGGAAAGCATTCGGGATAACTTTGTTGTCATCTATGAGCTCATGGATGAAACTTTGGATTTTGGCTACCCCCAGTCACTTGATGCGAAAATTTTGCGAGAGTAGGTCATTAATGCCGCTCCCATATAAACCATTTTAGCAGGTTCATCACTCAAAAAAGTAATCGACACGAGATTGCACCAAGACCTCCAATTGCCGTCACCAATGCCGTTTCCTGGCGCAGCGAGGGCATAAAGCACAGAAAAAATGAAATATTCCTCGATGTCATTGAAAAATTGAATCTTCTAGTTTCTGGCAATGGTGGCGTTCTCAATTCAGAGATAATCGGTGCAATAAGAATGAAATCATACCTCAGCGGCATGCCAGAGCTGAAGCTGGGTCTCAACGACAAGCTTATGTTCGAGGCTACCGGCAGGTCAATCGCACGGGGCAAAGCAGTCGAACTTGAGGACATCAAGTTTCATCAATGTGTGCGCCTTGCTCGTTTTGAGAATGATCGCACCATATCATTCATTCCACCTGATGGTGAATTTGATTTGATGACATACAGGCTGACCACTCAAGTTAAACCGCTTATTTGGGTTGAGGCTGTAGTTGAGCCACACTCTCACAGTCGAATAGAGTACATGGTCAAAGCAAAAAGTCAGTTCAAGAGTCGTTCTGTCGCCAATAGTGTGGATATTGTTATACCAGTCCCCCACGATGTGGATTCGCCTTCGTTTAAATCGAGTATTGGTTCAGTAAGCTATCTTCCAGATCGCAATGTCATCATTTGGAGTATAAAGCAGTTCAATGGCGCAAGAGAGTACTTGATGCGTGCGCATTTTGGTCTACCTTCTGTCTCTGGTGAGAACCCAGATCGTTGGAAAGCTCCAATTGAAGTTAGATTCGAAATTCCTTATTTTACGGTTTCTGGCATTCAAGTTCGGTACCTCAAAATCATCGAAAAAAGCGGTTATCAAGCACTTCCGTGGGTCCGTTACATCACCCAAAACGGCGACTATCAGTTGCGCATGACATGATCGGGTCCCGACGGAGGATTGTTTATTGCAAGCAAGCACGCCAGCCTGATTCAAGGCAAAGTGGCAACAAGTTCTACAAGGCCTATAAAAGGAACAAGCTCCTAAGAGCCTTCTCCCTGCTCAAGGATACCCAACCGGAGCTTCGAATCAGCAGTAAGATAACGGTACAACGGGTTTTCAATCTCCCGGGGTTCCCCCATAACCAAACGAGAACGATATTCAGCAGTCATTGCCGTGCGATGGGGCGAACCGAGTATAATCTACGGGGCCGGACCCCGATTAAATCGGGGGCTGTAGCGCCTCCCCTTTAATAGCCCGAACGGGGAAACTTACTGCGAATGGGCCCCAGGGGGTGCTCCACATTCTGACCGAGTGTGGAGCCCTAAAAATGCGAGGGGTCGGAAGGGCCCCCACGCGAACGTCGCGCCAGTGGCGTTTCGTGCCGCGTCAGGCGACCTTTTGGGCAACTATACACCAAGGTTGCCGTGTTTGCGCTTCCTACAGACGCCGCGGGTACCAAGGGGGGCTTCGAGGGGGAAACCGCCAGCATAGTAGCTGCTAAAATCACGCTAGAGAGGTACCTTGCGCCGGTCCAACCCGCACGCATGGTGAGCGAAGAATAGAGACAACCCCGATGACAGCTTTATGGGCGTCAGTTGGCGTTATTACAATTTTGTTGTTGTTGGTATATAGATACATATTTACAACAACATATGAGATCTCCAACGAAACTCTGTTCAGAGAGGAAGGCCCGAAAGCTCTGGCGGCAACTGCTAGCGATGGATTTGAAGCAGTGAAGGCATTGCCTTGGCCTCGGAGTTTGCCGGGCCTCAAGCAAATTGACAAATACAAAGCCCTGAAAAGACATGTTCTGGCGCAATGGAACGAAAACGAAGACATGAAAGCTGAGGTTCGCCAGCAACTACGACATGCACTGATGGACCGTTGTCAAGTTCATATTACATGGCTACTGCGGGTGGAAAGAGAGCAGCAGTCGATCGAGCGAATGGCTCGTCGAGGAATGATGTCTGAATCCGACTTGAAAAAATTCGCACGGTTCTCTCAACTTTTAGACACGGAGGTTAACGATGTTCGACACGAAGCAGGGTGGCTTTGTGATGATTTGGAGCGCAGCCAACAGGCCTCAGAAGAAATTTGGTGCGCAAGAATCTTTTGTGTGCATGAAAATATCTATCTCTAGGCGGATTGCCGTGCAAATATGGAACCAAAGGCGGCAGGAGGATGCAGCTCGTGCACGTGCCTTAAAAGCAACGACTGAAGATGCAGCTCGGCGCCGTGATGCTGGCAGTGGTCTGAAGGGTTTGAAGGGAGGTTTTTTGGGTAAGGTGATAGATTCTAAGCCCAGCAGTTCAAGACAATTTGCTTCTACTCAGCCAGCATTCAAACCCATGACGTGGCCAGAGACTCATCCTAGAGAACGCGCTATCCAAGAGTATGAATTTATCAAGGCTGGTTTCCTCAACCAGGACCAGGACAAAGGCGAGGCTGTAGGGAGAGCTAGACAGCGTTTAAGAGATGCCCTCTTGCAGCGATGCCAACAGCAGATACCGTGGATTCTTAGCCTGCGGCAAGAGCAACAGCGGACACGTATTGCCACGGAGCGTGCAAGATGGCAGTCCAGTGAAATCCCAACAGCTGAATATTTGAGCACACTCCAAGTCTTCGAAACTAAGTGCAAGATGGAATCAGCCAGCATTCAGGAGGAGGCTGAATGGCTTGGGGAACAAGACGGCACTCCAGGAATGGGAGAAAAGATATGGTCAATGGCGTTTGAGCTTCACGCCAAGGCCAATGCCCAAAATACGAAACGCGAGAGATTACTCCAACTACACCAAGAAAAGATTCTCCAGACTTATGCGGCAGGAACTGCAAAACCCTGGCCAGCTGACCTACCGGGCGTCAAACAGCGTTCAATCTATGACCAGATGAAGTCGGCAGCATTACAGCAACTGTCTCAACCTGCTCAGGCCGCAATGCTTCAGGGTCATACCGCACCCCGGGTGGTTGGAGAACGGGCTGCTCGCCAGCTACGTGCTGCCCTGATGGCACGCTGCCAGCAGGTAATACCTCTTATTCAGCGCCTCCAGGCTGAAGGTTTTGTCTTCAACAAAGCTGTCGAGCTTGGTCATGTTAATGAAAAAGACATTGCTTGCTTCGAGGCAGTTGATACCAGTGTTAAGGCTGAGATCGAAGCAGTTAAGAGTGAAGCTAATTGGCTCTCTGATAATTCTGGAACTAACGTTGGCATGGGGGAGCAGATCTGGCCTGCCGCCTTTCAGATTTACACCAGGCGGCGCGCTGAGGTCACAAAGCAAATCCAAACTGCCCAGACGAATCCCCTCACTATAAACACTGTGTTTGCAGATGTGGTTGATTAAAGGTAGATCAATTTGGTTTTTTGGTTTGCTAGCTTTCCTATCGCAACAAAAGCAGAATATGTGGTTCTCCAGATGCGCGCAGATTTAACTGCGGCACATCAGGCTAGGTTCTGCGGACGCGAAATAGCCTTAACTCGCCAACAACTTAGGTATTGGATTTCTATATTGGATTAGTTGAAGTAATTTACGGGGGGGGGCCTATCCACCGCCGAAAAATAACCACGGGTGGACTGGCACTGGCCAGTTGGCCACTTCGCCGCCTAAATTGACCGTACCACTGGCAGGGCTACTAGACTCGGAGGTCGCGGCGGGGGCCCCCATGTTCCAGTTCCCGAATCACAACCGTGACCGTGACCTACGACCAACCAGGCCGATGACAATGAAGCAAATTCTCAAACTCAACCTACAGAAAAGCCAACCCATTCTTACGGTAAGAATCAAGTGTATTCATTGAGAGGCAAATGCCAACCGAGCTACTTGAGTTACTTTCCAACGCGCACTGGCACTCACTGGCACTGGCAGGCTGGCATATACTATCATAGTATTTCAATGAAACGAACGACAAGGATGGAGGACAACTTTCACCCCACATTTCCATAAGGGAAACAAGAGCTTACCCTTATCAAAAGGGGGAGTGCGATAAACAGGGCGAAATACCCCGCCCCCCCGGGGCCCCTATCCTATACCCTTCTATATACACTTACTACGCACACAACACGCCACGCGTAAACAAACACCGTAAACCAAAACTACTTGGTGTATTTTTAAGGTAGCTCCCCAGCAGACTATCTCAGCCGCCGTACTCCCAAGGGTGCGTACTCCTTTGGTCTTGCATCATTCGCAGTGCTAGTACAAGTATAGCGGTGGTGCAGGGAATGTCTTCCTTTGCATCGTCAACCAACCTTGATTTGGGCGTTCGCCAGCCTGCTTGACGGCCATTCAACTAGCCAGGTGAATTCAATGGCTTGTCTCTGTTTCTAACATGGGGACGGTGTATCACTGCAAAAGATGAGCACGTGTGCCTGGTCAAGCTGGAAGAAAAGCAAAGATGTTGTTTGGTGGGTTATTGAGCTCCCGTAGTTCGCACCAACCTATACATAAATAATGCCTTCATATTGATTCGCTGAATTTTGATCTTACCACGCAATGCCAGGTTCCACCGTACGCCACGTCGAAGGTTCTTTTTAGATCCGTTGCCACATCCTAGGGCGAGGGAACACGTAGCGCAAACTTGCCTTTTGAAAGTGTAAATCGCACCTTTTCAGTACTATACTTGTCCATGGCCGCATCTGCGGCTAAGATTGCT
>JACLAA010002149.1_pt1 | contig 29460 bp, 33 predicted proteins | sample 8027891 | NCBI WGS metagenome assembly JACLAA01 (sample SAMN15724900, study PRJNA655200) | protist metagenome | isolation source: fluorescence activated cell sorting (FACS) single amplified genomes of... | place: Spain: Blaines Bay Microbial Observatory, Mediterranean Sea | collected 2016-01-19 | reverse complement strand
TTAAAAATGCTGAAGAAAGACAAAAATTAATAGAGGCAGGATTTAAAGTTTCTGATACATCAAAAAAATCAATAGGTTTTGGAGCAGTTCCATCTGTTAAGTATAGACCAGGTTGGCATGGAGATATTGTTCCAGATGCTTCTCACTTATCACAACCAGGTTCTAAAAAAGGCACTGCAGGAGCAAACAGAGTTTGGGCTGAAGTAGAATTTAGTAATGATAAAGATTATACTGATATTGTAAATCAAAGAGGTATAAATCCAAAAACAGGAAAGTTTAATCCTAAAGAGGCTGATATAGATTATATACCAGTTGGAGGTAGTTACAGATATAAAACAAATCCTAATATGGAAGGAGCATGGTTAATAGGTGGAGAGATGAAAGTTAATCGTGTATTAGATTTAAAAGAAGTAAATCAAATTAGAAAAGATTTAAAAAAGAGAGGAACTAAATAATGGCAGTAGAAAAAAATCCATTTGAGAAAAAAGAAGAAACAACAAATGTAGTATCTATTAATGCACCTAAAGAAGAAGAAGGTGTATCTTTTGAAGTAGATACTGATGGTGGAGTTACAGTAAACTTTGGTGAAGAAAATATAGAAGAAGAAGTGACTGCAAAAGAATACTATACTAATCTTGCAGATGATATGGATGAAGAAGTATTAAAGAAAGTTTCACACACAGTTTTAGAAAACTTTCAAGCTGATAAAGATTCTAGGTCTGAGTGGGACTCTATGTTTGAAAGAGGTTTTGATTTATTAGGATTAAAACTAGAAGATGCAACAGAACCTTTTGAAGGTGCCTGTACTGCAGTGCATCCATTATTAATAGAGTCTGCAGTGAAGTTTCAATCTAAAGCATCACAAGAATTATTTCCTGTAGGTGGGCCAGTAAAGGCACAGATATTAGGAACACAATCTGTAGAAAAACAAGAACAGGCAAATAGAGTTCAAAACTTTATGAACTATCAGTTGACTGAACAAATGCCAGAATACTTTGATGAGTTTGAAAGAATGCTTTTTCATTTACCATTAATAGGTTCTGCTATTAAAAAAGTATATTATGATGCTGGTATAGAAAGACCAGTATCTGAGTTTGTACCTATTGACCAATTTTATGTATCATACTATGCAAGTAATTTAAGAAAAGCAGATAGGTATACACATGTTATATATCGTAATCCTGTAGATATGCAAAAGGATATTGAGTCTGGTATTTATTCTGATATAGAATTACCAGAAGCATCTTATCCTAATCAAAGCAATTTATCAGAAAAATTAAATACTATTATGGGACTATCACCAACTGCAGAACATGACCCACAATATGTATTATTAGAACAACATTTACATCTTGATATTCCTGACCCAGAGTGTCAAGAAGGCGAGTTTGCTCCCTATATTGTTACAGTAGAACAAGAGTCTCGTCAAATATTAAGTATTCGTAGAAACTATAAAGCTAAAGATACAAATAAAGAAAAGAGGATGCATTTTGTCCACTATAAATTTGTACCAGGGTTTAGTTTCTATGGGTTAGGCTTGATACACTTCTTAGGTAATCTAACCATGACAGCAACTGCAGCTATGCGAAGTCTCGTAGATGCTGGACAGTTTGCTAATTTACCTGGAGGTTTCAAGGCAAAAGGAGTAAGAATGGTGGGCGATAACGAACCTATTGCTCCTGGTGAGTTCAAGGAGGTCGAAGCAACTGGTATAGACTTACAAAAGGCTATAGTTCCTCTCCCTTACAAAGAGCCTTCCTCGGTTCTATACAATATGCTTGGATTTGTAACTGCTGCTGGACAGAAGTTTGCAGACAGCACAGAACAAATAGTTTCTGATGCTGCCTCCTCTGGACCTGTGGGTACTACTATGGCTTTACTAGAAGCATCTAGTAAATTCTTTTCTGGTATCCATAAACGATTACATAAATCACAAAGAGATGAATTTAAAATTATTGCAGAAATAGATTATGATTATCTACCTGTCGAATATCCCTATGATGTTCCTAATGCAAGTAGAGAAATATTTAAAAAAGATTTTGATGGTGCAGTAGATGTTGTACCTGTTAGTGACCCAAATATTCCTAGTAATGCACATAGAATGATGTTAGCAAATATGGCATTACAAATGGCACAACAGTCACCACCAGGTATGTTCAACCTAGAAGCATTAAATAGAACAATATTAAATGCTGCTAATATGCCTAACATAGAAGAGATATTACCACAAGCACCAAAGCCACAACCTTTAGACCCAGTATCAGATATTGCTGCTGCTACAAAAGGTTTTCCAATATCTGCATTTATGGGACAAAACCATGATGCACATATCCAAGTAAAAATGGCATACTTACAAGACCCTGCAAATGGAGCAAGTCCTATCATGGTTAGAGTAAGACCTATTTTAGAAGCAAATATACAAGAGCATTCTTTAATGAAATATCAAGAACAAATTAATGGTACAACACAAGCTATGTTAGAGCAGATACCAGAGGCACAAAGAAACCCAACAGCTATTGAAGCTGTCATGGCTGCTGCAGCTCAAGATGTATTAAATGCAAATAAACAAGGACCGGCTATGTCACCAGAACAACAATTAGTTGCATTAGAGCAGGCAAAAGTAGAATTAGAAAAAGAAAAATTAAAACTAGATGCTGCAAAAGAAAATGCAAAAATATCTATAGAAGCACAGGAGTTAGATATTAAACGTCAAGCACAAATGTTAGATGCACAACATAAAGGTATTAGCACATCACTTAAATCACAAAAAGCTGTTGATGATAGAACTAGCAGAGAGGCCTTGAAACAATTAGACATAATGACTAAATTATCTATAGAGGAAGAAAAAATACAATTAGAACAACAAAAGCTATTATTTGATTCTGCAAAGAAACAAGCAGACGTAGAACAAAAAGAAGATAAAGAAGCATTAAAATTAATTAAAGATATTAATAAATAATTTCTAGGTATTTATAAATTTTTACTGACTGACCTAGCAGACAAGCCAAGACAGTAAAATAACAAAGGAGAAGAAAATGGCAAACACAACTTTTAATGGACCAGTTAGGTCCACCAAAGGTTTTCAAATAGCAACAAGAGATGCAAGTTCAGATGTTGAAACAACAAGAATGAGTTCGGCTATGCCTGACTTAACTGGTTTAGCTTTAAATGACTTAGCTACTGGAACTATTACATTAGATGATAATTCATTAAATGTAGTAAATTATACAGGAGCAGCAGCAGCAGTAGCAACTTTACCTGCAGCAACACAAGGTTCAGTATGTGTTTATGTGCAAGCAAAAGAAACTGCAGGTGGAACAAATACTTTAACATTTGATGCAGCAGGAAGTGATGTTTGGGCAACTGGTTCAGTTATTGAATCAAGAAATAGTAATGAAGTAACATTTGATATTTCTACAGCAGGTGAAACTCAATTAGTTTTTACTCCTGCTGATGCAGCAACAAATTTATTTACTGTTGGAAGTAAGATTGCGTTTATCTGTTATGAAACAGGTACATGGCATATTGCTAGTGAAATGGGTGGAGCACCAACATTATTAACAGGTGCTTTTGCATTCGCAGCATAATGTATGGAAATCTTTGACGAAGTATTAAAAGCCTATAGCGAGGAATCTAGAAATCTAAAAGAAACATTAGGTAATGGTTCTGCAGAAGACTACCCTCACTATAGGCAGTTAGTTGGTTCTATTGCAAGTATAGAATGGGCCACACAAACATTAAAAACAATTTTAAAACGTAGAATGGAGAACGATTAATGCAACAAGTCGCTTTAGGAAGTGCAATGAAAAATAGTTCTTGGATATCTGATGATAATAAAATAGACCCAGATATCCTACCAGAACTACCAGGTTATCATGTTTTAGTTAGACCTATAAGTATTAAAGAGAAAACTAAAGGTGGTATATTATTACCAGATGCAGTAAAAGATGATATGTCTTATTTAACTACAGTTGGTAGAGTATTAAAAACAGGAGATTTAGCCTATCAAGATATAGATAAATTTCCAAATGGTCCTTGGTGTGAAGTTAATGATTACATTTGTTATGGAAAACATGCCGGACAAAAATTATTTTATAAAGGTATTAAACTATTATTATTATTTGATGACCAGATAATAATGAAAGTTGAAGACCCAACACATTTAGACCCTACATTTAATTTAACAAAAATATAAATAATAGTTGCATTAATATAAAATGTATGCTATACTTATTATGAGAAGCACGTAATGCGTTTGTTTCGTGCACAACGGAGGATAATATGGAAGAAAATTGGAGTGAAGTAGATACTTCTAAAAAAGAAGAACCTAAAGTAGAATTTGAATTAGAAAAAGAACCAGAGAAAGTTGAGGCAAAACCTAAACCGGTTCAAGAAAAAAAAGAAGAACCTAAAAAAGAAGAACCACAAGAACTAGATGGTATTCAAACAAAAGGTGCTGAAAAAAGAATTAGACAATTAATACGTCAAAGAAAAGAAAGAGATGAACAGATAGCTCAACTCATTCAACAGAACGAAAAATTAAAAAGTTCTTATAGCACTAAAGAAGATGAGTTTCATAAAGTAAGTAAATTAAACTTAGATGCAACTGAAAAACAATTAAAAGATAAATTAGATTTAGCACGAAATGCTTATGCAGATGCTTTTGAAGCACAAGATAAAAATAAATTATTAAAAGCACAAGAAGCATTAAATGAAGCACAAACTGATTTAAAAAATGTTGCAGTAACAAAAAGTAAGTTTACTGAAGAACCAGTAAAAAAAGAACAAACACCACAACCAGTACAACAACAAACAGCTCAACCAGACCCAAGAGCTGTAGATTGGCAAACAAATAATGAATGGTTCGGTAAAGATAATATTATGACTGCTTCAGCTTTAGCAATAGATGCTGAATTAAAAAATGAAGGATACAGTCCTAATGATGAAGATTTCTATGATGAAATAGATAAAAGAATACGTACAGCTTTTCCTAGTAAATTTACAACACAGGAACAGCCAGTACAACAAGAACGAAATGATGGTTCGTCATCACCATCTCAAGTAGTTGCAGGAGGGTCACGTTCCTCTCCTAACCCAAAGAAAGTTAAACTATCTCAAGAAGATGTTCGACTAGCTAACAAATGGGGAATACCACTTGAACAGTATGCTGCCGAAAAGATGAAGGTAACGAAGTCTGAAGGTGACTATACAACAATTAATATGCAACGTGGAGGTAAATAATGACACGAGTAAATACACGTAGTTCTCAAGAAAGGGAAGCTAACGAAAGAGCACAAACAGAGTATGTATTTGAAGAACCTAATCAAACTCAAATACCAAAAGAGGTTGAAGAGAAGTTCAACAATTCAGGCATGACCTTGGGATGGCTTCGTATTGATTTAAAAGATAAAGAAGATTATCAAAATATCGGTAGGAAACAACAACAAGGCTGGGAGTTTGTGACTCCAGAGGAAGCACCAGAAATGGGAGCAACTTCAGTCGTGAGGAAGGAAGGTCGCTATTCAGGAGTAATCTGTCGTGGAGATTTAGCACTAGGTAAAATACCTACGTTCAAACTGGAAGCGAAAAAAGCACATTACGCAAACAAGTCAAAGGAAATGATAGAGGCTGTTAATCAACAATTAATGGGCGATAAAAGTAATCCTTTACCTGTGAGTAATACAAGTAAAAGTTCTGTTACGAGAGGAAGAAAACCTTCGTTTCAGGATTAATTTTTTAACAACTTTTTTTCTTAAAGGAGAATTACTATGGCAACAAATGCTGGTGGAGCTAATCCATTTGGTTTTCTCCCTGCTCGAAAAAGAGACGGTCAACCAAATAGCGAGGCCTTTGGACAAATCGTTCAACCTGTTTCCAATTCAGCAGTAGGTATGGTATCTTTAATACCAACTACTATTTTTTCTGGAGACATGATTGCTATTGATGACACAGGAACTATTACACCTGCAGTTAGAGCTTCTCTAAAAATTACAGGTGTTTTCCAAGGTTGTCAATATGTAGAGAATGGTGAACCAAAGTTCTCAAGAACCTATCCTGGTGGCACAAGTGTTTCAGACGTTAAATTACATGTCATTACAGACCCTACACAAACATATTTTGCTATGGTAGATGCTGCTGTTACTGATGGAGCTTTAATAAAGTATTTAAATTATACTGTATCAAACTCTGCTGGTGATATCACTACTGGTCAATCTGGTCAAAATATTAAAGGGACTGCTGTTGCAACTAACGCATCTATTGGTGCACATGTTAGAATCATTGGCAGAAAAGACATTGATGGTGACTCTGTAAACGGAAATGTAGCAGCAAGTGACGATAGACCTATCGTTGAATGTTACATTAATGCTTCTAGGTATTTAAGTGTTCATTCTGGTGTGACTTTAGGATAATTTAGGAAAGGATAATATAATATGGCAATAAATAGAGCTAGTATTAGCAAAGAGCTTCTTCCTGGATTAAACGCAGTCTTTGGAATGGAGTATGGAGAAGTTAATAACGAACATGAGCCTCTATATGATGTAGAGAACTCAGACAGGTCTTTTGAAGAGGAAGTCCTTTTCACAGGATTTGGCACTGCACCAACTAAACTAGAAGGTGCTGCTGTAACTTTTGATAATGCAAGTGAAAGTTATGTCGCAAGATATAACAACGAAACTATCGCTTTAGCTTTTGCGATTACTGAAGAAGCAATGGAGGATAACCTCTATGACACTTTTTCAAAGTTAAGAGCAAGAGGTTTAGCACGAGCAATGGCAAATACAAAGCAACAGAAAGCTGCTAAAGTTTTCAATAATGCTTTTACTGCTGGTGCAGATGCTATCGGTGATGGTCAAGCATTTATTAGTACAGCACACCCTGTGTTTGGTGGAACTCAGAGCAATAAAGCAAACAATGGTACAAATGCTGACTTATCTCAGACTGTACTCGAAACATCTTTAATACAAGTTCAAAAAACTAAAGATGATAGAGGCATTTTGATAGGAGCAGGAGCAGTATCATTACACATCCCTAACGATTTAATCTTCGTTGCTGATGTTATTTTAAACACACCAGGTACAACTGGAAGTGCAGACAATGACATCAACAGTCTAAGAAACATGGGCATGGTGCCTAATGGTTTCTTTGTGAACAGAAGATTTAATGACCCAGATGCGTACTTTATTAAAACTGACGTTCCTAATGGTACTAAGATGTTCGTTAGAACACCTTTACAAACTAAGATGGAACCTGATTTCGATACCGGAAACATCAGATTTAAAGCAAGAGAAAGATATTCTTTTGGTGTATCTGATTGGAGAGGGTATTACGGAAATCCAGGAGTCTAATACAAATTATGGGAAGGTATGAGTTACTCTGCCTTCCTATACTAATATCAAGGAATTAATATGACAACTAATATTACAACAAAATTTAAAGCAGGAGCTGGTGTGGTAGTTACCACAGAAGGTGATTCACGTATTTTAGCAATACATGCTTTTTCACCTGTATCTGGTACATTTGATATTCAAGATACTAAAGGTAGTAAAATAAAATTTCAAGTAGCTGCTAGTGGCACTGCAGATATTTATGTAGGAGAATTAGGTATCAGATGTAAAGGCAGTGTAAGTGTTTCTGCACCTGATAGTAATGGAAGTGTAACTTTAATGTTAGGATAACACATGCCTTCATTTTCATTTTTAAAAACAGATTTAATTAATACTACTGAAAATGATTCTTCTGAATATGAAAGTCAGATATCGAATATTGTAGAAAGAGCAGAGAGTAGATTAATGAAAGAACTAGATGATTTTGGTTTAGATAATTATTCTACATTTACATTTACAGCAGGAGACCCTGTAGTAACTGTACCAAGTGGAACATTAGTTGTTCGTAATGTAAATTACAAAACAAGTGTTTCATCTAATATAACAACACTATTGCAAAGACCATATGAGTATGCAATAGATTATTTTCCACATGCAAGTGCATCTACTGGAACACCAAGATACTATGCAAGGAAAAATAACACAGAGATTTATGTTGTACCTACACCATCTTCAGCACTTAGTGGTGAGATACAAGTTACAAAAAGACCTTTAGCATTAGCTAGTGCTACAGGAACAAGTGCTACAACATCAAACTATTTTAGCGAGTTTTGTTATAATGCTTTGTTTGATGCATGCATGGTAGAGTCCATGATATTTATGAAGAACTTTTCTTTAGTTCCTGCTATGGAACAAAAGTATCAAGGTTCTATTAATAGTTTACGTAATCAAGCTAGAAGAACTAGAAGAGATGATATGGAAACACCATCTAATCAATTAGGTGGACCAACACCAATCGTTAAAAATGCAGATTAATAGAGGATACTATGACAAAAAAAGGATATGATGCTTTAATAAAAAAAGAATTAAAAAAACAACAAGCTAAAAGAAATAAAAATAAAAAACTTAAAGTAAAAAAAATTAAAACAAAATGAGTATTAATAGAAGTAATATAAAACTACAAGTAACAAGAGGCAATAAAATGAAAAATTTAAAAGACATACCTGAAGGAAATAAAGGTAAAGGTTTATCTCAATTATCTACACCAGTAAGAAATAAAATGGGATTTAAAAAACAAGGTGGTGTTATTAAAGCACAAAGTGGAACTGGAAAAGACCCTATACTTTCAAAAGAAGAAAGAAGTAAAGAAGGTATGAAACCTGTAAAACCAGGTAAAAAAGGTGGTCAAAGATTTAAAGATTTTAGAAGAAAACCAAGATTAGAAGATATTAGAAGACCTGTTAAAAGAAAAAAAAGAATAGCTGCTAAAAAAGGAACACCTGGGGGAATGGCATATCAACTATATGGTGGCAGCACTAAAGATTTTTCTGATGGTAATAAATTTATACAATCTTTTTATGATAAAGGAGGAAAGTAATGGGACAGTTTATAGGTAAAACAATTATAGAAGGTGGTCAAGGTAGAACCATCAAGAAATATGATTTAAATGATATTGTAGGTAGACCAACTGGACAAGGTTATGGTAAAGCAAGAAGTGGACCACAAACTAAAGGACCAATCGAAGCTGTATCAGATGTTGAATATCCACAAGGTGAATCTTTTAATATTGAAAAGTAAGTGGCTATAAATAGAAAAGAAAAGCCTAAGAAAAAAGGCAAAGGCATGAAAGGCATGTCTATTAAGAGTGGCGACAAGAGACCAACTAAACAAGGAGCAGGTCTTACAGCAAAAGGTGTCGCAAAATATAGGAGGCAAAATCCAGGAAGTAAACTTCAGACTGCAGTTACTGAAAAGAAACCAACAGGTAAAAGAGCAGCAAGAAGAAAAAGTTTTTGTGCAAGGTCAGCAGGACAAATGAAGAAGTTCCCAAAGGCAGCCAAAGACCCTAACTCACGATTAAGACAAGCAAGACGTAGATGGAGATGTTAGATTTCATATTTAATTAGTAACATACCACATTTTAAATGTTGGGTACGTAAAGAGTTTACACACAATCATCTAGATTATCATGGTGAATTGTTACATGGAATTGCTTTTGCAGTTAATACAATACCAGATAGATGTTTAAGTTTTCAAGTGATGTTCACTGGAATAGAAGATGAACCTAATATTCATGGTGGTGCAATGTGGGCAAGAATGCCAATCACATCATTAATAGCAGATGAGATATTAGATGAAGTACCAGAAAGAATGGACACACATTTAGCACAGCCTTGGGATTGTTCATCAAGAACACATAGTGTAGTTAAACTTGATTTATTAACAGCAAGTCCTTGGTTTTGTAAAATAGGTGGTGAGTTTTATAAAGGTCGTTACATGTTTACTGTTGATTTTACTGATAGTGATATTAGTGATTGTCCTGCACAACATAAACAAAATCATGTAATACAACTAACAGATGCAGGAAAATGGACAGGTAATATAGTAGCTTTACCTAATAATAGAGTTAGAGTAACAAGTCCTGCTTTATGGGTAACTGGTGAAGGTGCACCTGATTTTAGACCAAGTCAGCATATACACGCAGCAGAGATACATGATAGTTATACTGACCCTGAAATAACATTTAACAATTTATACAAGGAGAATAAAGATGCCAGGAAAAATGAAAAGTAAATATGCAGCTAAAGTAGGTGGTACACCTATGAAAACTAAATATGCAGCTAAAGGTAGCATGGGAATGAAAACTAAGTATGGTGCTAAAGCTGGTGGTTTAGTTAAAAAGAAAGCTGGTAAAGTAGTATTATCTGGTATGGCTGCACGTAGAAATGCAAGAAGACCATAATGGCTGCTAAAAAGAAAACTAAAAAGAGTGGTTCTAAACCTACTAATCCTGCTCTATATAATAGAGTAAAGTCTGAAGCTAAAAGAAAGTTTGACGTTTATCCAAGTGCATATGCTAATGCTTGGTTAGTTCGCACCTATAAGAAACGTGGTGGTGGATATAGGAGTTCGTAATGGCTAAACCCAGAGGTGGACTTACAGAATGGTTTGGCAAAGGACCTAAAGGTGACTGGGTAGATATAGGTGCACCTAAGAAAAAAGGTAAGTTTCAATCTTGTGGTAGAAGTAAATTAGCTAAAGATAAGAAAAGAAAGTATCCTAAATGTGTACCAAGAGCTACAGCAAGTAGAATGAGTAAGTCACAGATAACCAGTGCAGTTAAAAGAAAAAGAGCAAAGGCACAAGGTGTAGGTGGTAAACCAACAAACGTAAGAACATTTACAAAGAAGAAGAAAAAGAAATCATGAACATAACACCTGAGTTAATTAATACAGTACATAGTATATCTTGGTTTGATGGCATACTTTATATCATACTTGGTTTAGGTGTTTATGCTGCATATAGATGGATAAAAAAGAAATGGTAAAAACACTTAAAAAAGTATCAAAACAATTACAAAAGGCCTCTAGATTACATAAGAGGCAATCGGAGATTGTAAAAAAATATGTCAAGAAAACAGAAAAGAAAAGACCCAAAAGTAGGAACAGGAAAAAAGCCTAAAGGTTCTGGTCGTAGATTATATACAGACGAGAATCCAAAGGATACAGTAAGTATTAAATATGCTACTGTAGCAGATGCAAAAAAGACTATAACAAAAGTAAAAAGAATTAATAAACCATATGCTAGAAAGATACAGATATTAACTGTATTAGAACAACGAGCAAAGTTTGGTGGTAAACCAGAGCAGTCAAGATTAGCAAAGGCAGCTAAAAAACAATTAAAAGAATCGAGAAAAGTATAATGGCACAATCCGGCACATTTAATTTTAATTTAGATATTGATGAAGTAATACAAGAAGCTATGGAAATGATTGGTGGAGAACAAACACTAGGTCATGAACCACAATCTGCTAGACGTTCTATTAACTTAATGTTAAATGATTGGCAAAATAGAGGTGTATTACTTTGGTCTACCTTTACAACTGCAGTAACTGTTGCCACGAGCACCACAACGTATGCGTTAGATAGCTCAGTTAATGATGCTTTATTTGTTACATACAAAGAAACATCTTCTGCAGTTGAAACTAAATTAGAAAGAATATCTTTTGAAGAGTATCATGTCATACCTAATAAAGACCAAAAAGGTAGGCCAACACAATATGCTGTAAAAAAAGATATAAATAATCCTACTATACATCTTTATCCTATACCAGATAGGTCTACTGGTGTATTAGGTGTAGAGGCAATTCGCCAAGTTCAAGATGCAAATAAATCATTTAATCAAAATGCAGATTCTCCAGTAAGATTTTTACCTTGTCTTACTGCAGGTCTTGCATATTATATGGGATTAAAAAGACCTAATATACCTGGTGAAAGATTAGCATTATTAAAACAAAACTATGAAGAATTATTAATGAGAGCTATGGAAGATAATAAAGATAGAGCAAGTCTTATGATTAAACCTAGATTGAGATATATTTAATGGCAACAAATAAAAAAGCATTAGCAGTATGTGACATAAGTGGATTTGTTTATCCTAGAAGAGTTATGCGTTTAAATAGTTATGGTTTACTTGTTGGTCCTTTAGATTATGATGGTCAATATGATTTTAAAAATCATCCACAAAATAGAGTTCCAGATGTTAGAGAAGACCCAACAATAAAAAATGCTAGACCTGATAATACTGGTAGAAATGCAATGTGGAATGAAACAGAAATAACTTGGGATGATGATTCCGTAATAAGTGGTAGAAGGTGGGATACAATATGACAACACTAACAGGAAGATTAATAAGTAATACGTATAAACAACTAATAAAAATAGGTGTTTCTACTAATACAGGTTTTACTACTACATTAACCACTATTGAAGATGGTGATGGTAGTGCTTCATCTTTACAATTAGCTACTAATGCTGCACAAGTAGATGGTAATTTATTTGTAGCAGGTAAATTAGGAGTATCAAGTGATGCCTCTATAGCAGGCAATTTAGCTATATCTAATAAAGTTTGTGCTAGTGCATTTCATGGTGATGGTTCTAATTTAACAGGATTAGTATTTACTGGTGATGTATCTGTATCTAGTTTAATAGTTACTAATAATGTTACTATAGGTGGTAATGCTACTATTGGTGGTAATATTATGGTATCTGGTGGTGAAGTTGTAGTTAAAAATACAGGTACACAATCTAATATAAAACTATATTGTGAAAATAGTAATGCACATTATGCAGCATTACAAGCTCCACCACATGCTTCTTTTAGTGGTAACATAACAATTACACTGCCAACAAGTGCAGCAACATTAGTTGGTACATCTACTACTGATACATTAACAAATAAAACATTTGGTGATGCAGTAACTTTTGATGATGATATATCTGTTAGTGGTAATACTAATTTAGGTGGCACTGTAACAGTTGCAGGAGCAGCTTCATTAGCATCTACACTAGCTGTAGGTGGTGCTGCCACTTTTGAAAGCACAGCAACTGTATCAGGCACAGCAGGATTTTTAGGAGCTGTTAGAGTTTCAGGTAATGCTTCTGTAGGTGGCACATTAGATGTAGGAGGTAATGTAAGTCTTGGAGGTAATGTAACTGTAAAAGGTGATGTGCATGTTAGCTCTAAAGTATGTGCCTCTGCATTCTATGGTGATGGTACAAATATTACAGGTATACCTATTACAGGTAATATATCAGTTTCAAATGCAAATGTAGGTGGTACATTATTTGTATCTTCTACTGCAACAATAAAAGGTGCTACATCTTTAGCATCTACATTAAGTGTAGGTGGTGCAGTTAATTTATTAAGTACATTAACAGTAGCAAGTAATGTTTCTATAGGAGGCACAACTAATATAACTGGCAAAGCTGAGTTTGAAGATGATGTTTCTGTATCCGGTAATGCTGCTGTTGGTGGCACACTTGATGTTGCAGGTAATGTATCATTAGGTGGTAATGTTACAGTTAAGGGAGATGTGCATGTAAGTTCTAAAGTATGTGCTTCAGCATTCTTTGGAGATGGTTCTAATTTAAGTAATATTACTGCTGTTGTTGAAGGTAATATATCAGTTTCAAATGCCACTATAGGTGGTAATTTATATGTGAGTGGTACTACTACAGTTGTAGGTGCTGCACATTTACAAAGCACAGTTAGTGTTAATGGTGCTGCAAATTTTAATTCTACAGTTACTATTAAAGGAGATGTTTCAGTATCTGGTGATATGAATATTGGAGGTCATGCTACTATTGCAGGAGCTGTATCTTTAGGTAGTACACTAGATGTAGCAGGTAATGTTTCTGTATCTGGAGACTTAAATATAGGTGGTCATACTACCATAGCTGGAGCAGTATCATTAGGTAGCACATTAGATGTAAATGGTAACACTTCAGTTGGAGGTACATTTTTAGCAACAGGTAAAGCAGAATTTGAAGATGATGTTTCTGTAAGTGGTAATGCTACTATTAAAGGAACTGTAAGTGTTGGTGGTGGTATTATTGATTTAAAAAATACAGGTTCACAATCAGAACTTAGAATGTATTGTGAATCAGCAAACGCACATTATGCTGCATTAAAAGCACCTGCACATGCTGATTTTTCTGGTAATATAGCTTTAGTAATGCCTGCATCTGCAGATACATTAGCAGGATTAGCAGCAACACAAACATTTACTAATAAAACATTTGGTGATAAAGTAGAATTTGATAATGACGTATGTGTATCTGGTAATGCTTTTATAGGTGGTACAGCAACAATAGCAGGTAATGTATCTATAGGTGGTACATCTAACATTACAGGTAAAGCAGAATTTGAAGATGATGTTTCAGTAAGTGGTAATGTTGCTATAGGAGGAACAACTACTATAACTGGTGCTGTATCTCTTGGTAGTACACTAGATGTAAATGGTAATGTATCTATAGGTGGAACTTCTAATATAACAGGTAAAGCTGAATTTGAAGGTGATGTATCTGTATCAGGAGATATTAATGTAGGTGGTCATGTAACTATAGCAGGTGCTGTATCTCTTGGAAGCACATTAGATGTAGCAGGTAATGTTTCTGTTAGTGGTGATTTAAATATTGGTGGACATGCAACTGTCGCAGGAGCAATGTCTATTGGAGGAGCAGTATCAGTAGGAGGTGCTGTTAATCTTCTAAGCACAGCAACAGTAAGTGGAGCAGCAGGTTTCTTAGGTACAGTAAGAGTATCAGGCAATACTTCATTAGAAGGACAATTACAATTAACAAAAAGTGCAGCAGCAGTTGTATGTGCAACAGCTATTAATGGTGTAGCTTCAGTATCATTAAACTTTGGTAATGCACAAAACTTTAGTACAACAGTTACAGCAGCACATACATTAGCTAAACCTACAGGATGTAGAACAGGACAAACAGGAAGTATTTTCTTGACACAGAGTGGAGGAAGTGGTACAATGGCATATAATGCAGATTTTAAATTTATAGGTGGCACAGACCCAACCTTGTCAACAGCAAATGGTGCAGTAGATAGATTAGATTATATTATAGTATCAGCATCTAGTGATGGAGTTGGAGGAGATATACAAATGATAATTTCACAGGCATACGCATAATGGGAGTCTTTCAAAATAATTTATTAGCAGGAGCTGCAGCAGCAGCAAGTGCAGGTGGAGCAGGATTTTATGACCATCAGATAGAACAATCTGTTAGATGGGATGGAAGTAATGGTAGTATGACAAGAACTATAGGAACTGCAAGTAATAATAAAAAAGGTACATGGAGTTTATGGATTAAAAGAAGTGGTATAGGTGCATACCTACAAATAGCTCATACATATGATGGTGGTGGTATAAATTTTATGTTTTATGATACAGATAAATTATATAGTGATGTAGCAAGTGGTAGTGATTCTGGAAATTCAGATGCAGTTTTTAGAGATACTAATGGTTGGTCGCACATAGTTGCTAGAATTGACACAACACAAGGCTCTAATGCTGATAGAGTAAGAGTGTATCAAAATGGAACTGAGTTAAGTGGTTTTGATAGTTCTATTTCACAAGATACAGTTTATAAATTTAATAAATCTGGTAACACACTTTATCTTGGTATAAATTCAGAAAATAATTATGATTTTTTAGGTTATATGGCTGAAGTAATTTTTGCAGATGGACAATCATATGCACCTACACAATTTGGTGAATCTAAAAATGGTGTGTGGATACCAAAAGACCCAAGTGGTACAACATTTGGTAACAATGGTTTTCATTTAAAATTTGAAAATGCAAGTGATTTAGGTAATGATTCGAGTGGAAACAATAATGATTTTACAGTTAGTAACATGGGTGCAGACCATCAAGTTCCTGATAGTCCAACATTTGGGAGTTAAATAGATATGGCAAGTAGTGGAAATTTTTGTACTTTAAATCCTTTAACACAACCTAATGCAGGTACATTTAGTGAAGGTAATCTTTTATTTACACATACAGCAAGTGCATGGAGAAGCACATTAGGAACACTTGGTATGACAACTGGTAAATGGTATTGGGAAGCATATCAAAAACAATATATTTCAACTGGTAATGGATGGCCTGTAGGTATATATGATATGGATAGTGGAAAATTTGTAAGTAATCAAGCAGGAAATTATCCAGGTCAGTCAACTAGCACTTATGGAGCAACTTATGCTGTAGCTTCATCTTCACATGGAGAAAAATATCATAATGGTAGTGGAACCAGTTTAGGTTTTAGTTCAAGTAGTTCAGGAGATACATGGCAATGTGCGTTTGATGCTGATGCAGGGAAAATATGGTTTGGAAAAAATAACACTTGGGCAAATTCTGGAAACCCTTCAGGTGGTTCTAATGAAGCTTATTCTAGTATACCAAGTTCTACATGGGCTCCAATTACTTGTTCATATAATAGTAGTAATAGTGAAAACTATCCATATAACTTTGGACAAGATGATACCTTTTCAGGAAGAGTAACAGCACAAGGTAATACAGATGATAATGGACATGGTGTATTTAAATATGCACCACCAACAGGATTTTTAGCTTTATGTTCAGCTAACTTATCAGTATCAGATGACATAGACCCTGCACAGACTGATGATGATTATCCTGCTAAACAATTTGGTGTAGTTACTTATACTGGCACAGGTTCTAGTAATGCTATAACTGGATTAGGATTTCAACCTGATTTAGTTTGGATTAAAAAAAGAAATGGTTCAGCAGACCATAAATTAATAGATTCTAATAGAGGAGTTACAAAATCAATAGAATCAAGTACGAATGATGCTCAAGCAACAGAGACAAATGGTTTAACAGCTTTTGGTAGTGATGGTTTTACAGTAGGTTCTGATTCTTCTTATAATAATAGTAGTGATACTTATGTTGCATGGTGTTGGAGATGTAATGGAGGAACAACAGCTAGTAATACAAATGGAGATATAACTACAACAGTACAAGCAAATCAAGATGCAGGTTTTAGCATTTTTACTTACACAGGAAATGGTGGAGGAGCAGGAACAAGTATGGGTCATGGTTTATCTAAAGCTCCTGATATTTGGTTTTTAAAAAACTACAGTAGTAGTGGAGAATCTTCACAAAAAAATTGGAGAGTAATGTTAAATACTGGAACAGGTTCTCCTTTTAGAAGTAGAAATAATGATGAGCAGACTGCAGTATTAAATTCAAATGGTCTAGCATCAGGACTATATCGTAATGATGATAATTTTGAACCTACTGCTACAGTAGTTCAAGCACCAAATAATGGTAATGCAAATGCTTTTTTTGTAGCAAGTGGTTATACATATATAAGTTACTGTTGGCATTCAGTTGAAGGGTTTAGTAAATTTGGAATTTATAAAGCAAATGCAAATGATGATGGACCATTTATATATACAGGTTTTAGACCTAAAATGTTATTTGTAAAAAATTTAGATGAAAATAGTACAGAATGGGAAGTAAGAGATACAGCAGTAAATACTTCTAATCCTGCTGATAAAGGTATTTACTGGGACCAAAGTCAAGCAGAAGCTACTAGAAGTGAAAAATACGATATATTATCTAATGGTTTTAAAATTAGGAAAGCAGATGGACCAGGTAATTTTGGTAGTGGTAGTGATATAATTTATGGAGCATGGGCTGATGTTCCTTTCAAATATAACAATACTTTTTAGGAGGTGAAATAATATGTGGGCTTATATAAAGGATAATAAAATAGAACAAATCTATCAAAGACCAAAATCTTTGGTACTAGGTGAAGTTCGTTATCCATCTAATATGTTTACTAAATATACAGATGCTGAGAAAGCTGCTATAGGAATATATCCTGTAGAAGATAGTGGTACAAAAGGAGATGATAGATTTGAATATACTTCACAAGCTACATATACTTGGAGTGCTTCTGATAAAAAAGTAACAACATCTTATACAATAACAGAAAAGTCTTTAGTAGATGTAGAAGCTAAAGATGAATCTGGTAATAATATATTAGATGAAAAAGGTAATAAAACTTATAACTATGGTTTAAAAACTGTAGCTAAAAATAAAGCTAAACAAAAAGCTAATGGTTATATAAAACAGTTTAACTGGTTAGTAGAAAGAAGTATCTATGATAGTAGTAAAGCTATACCAGATGCAGTTAAGACTTATGTAGCAGCTATTAAAACTGATTGTGCTGAAATAGAAACAGCTATAGATAATGCTAGTGATATGACAGCATTTAAAGCATTATATGAAAATACTTATAATTATAATAGTGATGGAGCTATTGAGTCAATAAAAGAAGTAGCAAGAATAAATAGATGGAGTGATAATTATGATGTTCAAAACTATGTTAGATAGAATAAAAGATTTTTATAAAAAAATTAAAAAAAGATTATTTGGTAAGATATGTGAGTGTAACGATAAATGAAGTATTTAGTAATAGGTTTATGTTTAACTTTAACTTTTTGCACTTGTACTTTTGGTAATGTTATTACAAGAGAATACTCAACTAAATATGTATGTGCTAATAGAAGTATTGCAATTAATGATTTAGAAAATAGATTAGACTTTACTAGAAAAGCTTTTTCAGTAACTGCTAATAATCAAATTATAGAATTATATACTAATAAATACAAAGGTAACTGGTTAATTATGGTAACAGGAACAGACAAGATTACTTGTGGTCTTATAGGTGGGCAACAAGAATTTATATTTGAATAGGAGAAAGATATGGCATCAACATTTACAAGTAGAATACGATTAAATAAACAGGGTGATGGAGATAATCCTAACTCATGGGGTGTTGTATTAAATGATGGTGTTATTAGTTTAGTAGATGATGCTATTGCAGCATATACAACTATCTCAATAGGTTCAGCAGCAACAGTTACATTATCTGCAGTGAATGGTGCAGGTGATACAGCAAGGTCTGCCTTTCTTGAGGTTAAAGGTTCTGTAGGTGGTACGAATACTACTATTACATTAGAGATACCTTCTAACTCTAAAAGTTATGTTATTAATAATAAAGTATCTGCTAATACTACAGCAAGTGATATTGTTAAAATAAAAACTGCAGGAGGCACTGGATATGATATACCTTTTGGTGCAGTAGGTTTAGTTATCTGTGATGGTACAAGTGTATTTCCAACAAATACAAAAGGTTTAGGTTTTGGTACAGCAGCCTCTGCAGATATAGGAGTAGCTGGAGAAAATGTACCTAAAGTATCTGTAGCAGATTTACGATATGTAAGAACTTCAGTAACAGCAGCAGTAACTGTTAGAGGAGATTTTACTTATGCAGCAGGTTCTTTTAAAGTAGCAACATCTGCTAGAGCATACAATGTGCCAACAACATTAACAGATGCTACAAGTATAGTAATTGATTTTGCACTAGGAAATAATTTTGTAGTAACACTTGGTGGTAATAGAACATTAGAAGCACCATCAAATGCAGTAGCAGGCCAATCAGGACAGATACATATTATACAAGATGGTACAGGTAGTAGAACTTTAGCATATAATTCAGTATATCAATTTGTATCTGGTGCAACACCTACACTAAGTACCGGTGCAAGTGATGTAGATATATTATTATTTAGTACAAGAAGTTCAACTACTATAGATGCAGCATTATTAAAAAACTTTGATTAGGAGTATAAATGTCTAATCCTGATGCAAAATTATTAAAGTTAGAATTTGCTCCTGGTTTTCATAGAGAGTCTACTCAATATGCTGAAGAAGGTAAATGGTATGATGGTGATAGAGTACGATTTAGAGCAGGTAAACCAGAAGTAATACGTGGTTATGAAACCAGAGTTAGTGATACTTTTGATGGAACTGCTAGAGACTTAATAACTTTTGCTGATAATAGAAGATTAAAAAGAGCAGTCTTTGGCACAGAGAAAAAGCTCTTTGAACATGATGGTGATAGAATTGTAGATATCACACCAGTGTCTGCAAGTGTAACATTAGCAAATGCTTTTTCTGTTGCCTTGAGTGCAAATGTAGTAACAGTATCTGCAACAGCACATGGTAGAGCTACAGGAGATTTTATCTTCTTTACAAGTTCTACAACAGTAGGTGGTAATATATTATTAGGTTCATCTACCTATGCTGTTAGTGTTATAAATGCAAATACATTTGCGATTAATGTAGCAACCACTGCTAGTGCAGCACAATCTAGTTCAGGAAGTGGCACACTGCATTCTTTACTAGCAACAGGTGCAGCAAATGCTGTAGCAGGTTTAGGTTATGGTGCAGGTTCTTTTACAGCCGGTGTATGTGCAGCAGGTGGTAGAGGTTGGAATGAACCAACATCAACAGGTGCTAGTGATTTTATAAGTGAGATTACACAATGGAGTTTAGATAACTTTGGTGAAGATGTTATTGCAGTAAGAAGAAGTGGTACTATTTATAGATTTGATGTAGATGCTTCTGCAACACCAGAAAGGGCAGCAAAAGTATCTGGCACTACAAACTCAACACCAACAACTGTAACATCTATTATAGTATCACCAAATGATAGACACTTAATATGTTTAGGTAGTAATCAATTTAATACTACTTCTAGTCCTACTGGAACATTTGACCCTATGACTGTACGTTGGTCTAATCAAGAAGATATAACAAACTGGGTGCCAAGTACAAGTTCTACATCTGGTGAGTCTGTATTAACAGATGGTACTAAAATAGTAGGTGGAGTAAGAAGTAGAAATGCTATTAATATATGGACAGATAATTCATTATGGTTAATGCAATTTACAGGTCCACCATTTACTTTTAGTTTTAGACAAGCAGGTAGTAACTGTGGAATGATAGCAGCACATGCTGGTGTTGATTATAATGGTGTATCTTACTGGATGGGTGATGAAAACTTTTATGCTTATGATGGTCAAGTAAAAACATTACCTTGTACTGTAAGAAGATTTATCTTTGATGATTTAAATTATGATGTAAAAGATAAAGTGTTTGCTGGTATTAACTCTGAGTTCAAAGAAATTATTTGGTTATATCCAGGCAATGATTCAGAAGAATGTAATAAATATGTAGTGCATTCACCAGAAGAAAACTACTGGGTTTATGGTACAGGATTATTTACAACCTTTGCAGATAGAACAGTATTTGGAAATACAATAACAACAGGTGCATCTACTGGTGGTAGTAATTTATATAATAATGAACCTGTATCTGTATTTACTGCAAACAATGAAGCACAAACTTCTTTTATAGAGTCTGCTGATTTTGATTTAGATGAAGGTAATGAATTAATATTTATGGATAAGATAGTACCAGACTATGATATTAATACAGGTAATATTAAGTTTAGTGTTAAAACAAAAAGATATCCTGAAAGCCAAGAAGTAACTGAGAAAGGCCCATTTACGATATCAAGCACAACAGAAAAGATAAGTATGCGAGCACGAGGAAGGCAAGCACGAATCAGGGTATCTTGTGATTCTACAGGAACTAGCTGGAGATGGGGTTCACTTAGAATGGCTTTACAAAAAGATGGTGGGAGATAATGGCAAGATATCCTGAATTATCTAACTTAGTAAATGTACCCACGAAAGAGTTACGTGATATGTATAATGAGATACAAAGGTGGGGTGCTACATTATTAAATGAATTAGACTCAAGAGATTCTGAAGTAGATAATAGGCCATCAACAACAATACGAGTAGCAGTAACTTCAGGAACAATTACGAACCCACAGAAAGGTGATGTGGTATATTCAACAAGCTCTGGTAAATACAAAGGATTTGTTAGCACTGCAGCTTCAACAACATTTAAGGCATTTTTTTAATGAAAGATTATTTTAATTTAATAAACTCTAGTAACTACATACAAAATATTAATCAAGGTAAGACAGGATTAATTAGAGGTATATATAGTCAGAAACAAAAGATAGAACCTTTACGAGATGTAAGTAATAGATTTTATGCAGATGAAACAAAAGCACAATCAAACTACATGGACAAAAGGAAAATCAAATGACAATGGGACTACAAGACTTAATGATGTTCAGAGATAATTTACAACAACCAAGTAATACTGGTTTACAAAATTTAGATTTACTAAATAAACTTACATTTGAAAGTATGGGTTCTCAAGAGTATATGAACCAACCTATGATGAATACAGGTCTTATGTCCATGCCTGTAGCACAAGCTGGGTTTGGTGGTTTTATAAAGAGTATTACTAGAATACCAAGAGCTATTGCTAGAACTGTTAAGAGAGTTGCTAAATCACCATTAGGTAAATTAGCTATAACTGCAGCACCTATGTTTTTAGGACTACCTCCTATTGTTGCTAATCCTGCATTAAATGCTGCTATATATTCTGGAGGCACAACATTATTAACTGGAGGTAAACCTGAAGATGCATTAAAGTCTGCTGTTATATCTGGTGGTTTAACAGGTCTTACACAAGGTTTTAAAACACCTGAAGGTTCTAAAGGTTTATTTAGTAGTGCGAAAACAACTCCAGCAGGAATGCCAACAACTGGTAATATAGCTGAAGCTGGAACTAATACACAGGCATTATTAGAACGTGGTAGTTATCAACCTGGAAGTCCTACCATGTCTTCTTTTACACCTGCACCAAATACAACAGCTTTAACAGGTATTGATACTGCTGCTTCTGGAGTTGGTCCAGAGGCTCTTAATTATCAAGCTGCAGCAGGACCAAGCACAACATCATTTCAAGGACAAACATTTGGAGGAGGAGGAGATGCTGCTTTAACAGGTATTAATACTGCTTCAGCACCACAAATGTCTACCTATGGAGGAGATGTTGGTACTATGCAATATCCTGGTGGAACAGCACCAACTGTTTCTGCACCTTCATTACTTGATAAAACTAAAGAAGCATTAATGAAAGGTGTGCAGTTTGCAAAAGATAAGCCTTTAACAACAGCTTTAGGAGTATCTACATTACTATCCGGATTAGGTGCTGGACAACAAATACCACAAGACCAATTAGCTATGGCAGGATTAACACCAGTTGAAACTGATTTTGATAAACAACAATTTACATATAGAGATGCACAAGGTAATATATTAACAAGAGATGAAGCAATTAGAATGATACAACAAGCCTCACAAAGTTTTGGAGTTGGTGGTCAAAAACAAGCATCAGGTGTTACATATGGTTTCGATAGAGTTGATGATAAAATATTAAGTGCATCAGGTGGTTTAATAGGTATGATGTATGGTGGTCAAGCAATGCCAGAAAATAACATGGATATAAAGTATAAAGAGTTTTCAGGAATGGTAGGTGGTGAAGGAACAGGCATGGAAGATAATGTTTATATGCCTATCGTAGAAGGTGAACAAGGACAACAAGTGGCAACACTAGCAGTAAGTCCAAAAGAATATGTAGTAGATGCTAATACAATGTCTTTACTAGGTAATGGTAATCCAGATGAAGGTGCAGAGATTATGGACCAAACAGTAAAAGACATACGTAAAAAGGCAACAGGTCAAACAAAACAACAAAAAGAAATAGATGGTCTAGCAGCATTAAATAGAATGAGAAGGAGTGTATAATGAGTATATTGTCATCTTTATTAAGTTTAGGACAGGGTAAACCGGTACAACAAATACCACAAACTGTAACAGAGCCTAAGATAGCAGAAGAGGTAGCACCTTTTATAAAAGATATATTAGGTAAAGGTCAAGCATTATATAAACAAAGAATGGATGAAGGATTTGTACCTTTTGAAGGACAAACACTTGCTGATGTTACTACTGACCAATTAGCTGCACAACAAGGATTACGAGGTTTAGTAGGAACACAAGCTGGTGGATTACAAGAAGCAAGAGATTTAGTTAGAGGACAAACACAACAAGCTACTGTTGATACATTACAACCTTTTATGAACCCTTATCAACAAGCTGTTACTGATATTGCTAAAAGACAAGCAAGAGAAGAATTTGAACAAACAACATTACCTGGTCTTAGAAAGCAAGCAATAGATGCTGGTGCATTTGGTGGTTCTAGAGCTGCTATGAGAGAGTCACAGGCACAAGATGCACAGGCAAGACTATTAGCTGATATACAAGCCAAAGGTGATTTAGCTGCATTTCAAGATGCAAGACAAGCATTTGAAGCACAAAAAACTAGAGAGAGACAAGCTGCTGAAGGTCTTAGTGGTTTAACAGGAAGAGAGTTTGAAGCAAGAAGAGCAGAGCTTGGTGGTTTAGAAGCTGTAGGTAGAGAACAACAACAAAGACAACAACAATTATTAGATGAATCCTATCAAAGATTTTTACAAGAAAGACAATTTCCAGAACAACAATTAGGAGCATATCAAGCTGTTGTTCAAGGTGCATCACCATTATTAGGTAGTTCACAAATTACAACAGCTCCACAAACATTTCAACCTAGTCCTATAGCTAGTGCTTTAGGAACTGCTGGAACTGCTCTTGGTACTTATAAAGCTGCACAAAATTTAAATTTATTTGGTAGTAGTGAAGGTGGTCCTGTTATACCTGCAGAAGAAGGCACACCTGGTGGACTAAGAGGTATTATGATAAAAATAATACGAGCACAACGTGGTAAAGGTGGAGACCCAAGAAGTAAAAGGTCTGAAAGAGAAAGAACACAAATGCAACAAGAAGATGTAACTAGAATGTTAGAAGAGATGGATATGAAAGCTGGTGGTCTTGTTAATTTACCTGTAGTACAAAGAGAAGAAGGACAACAAGTTTTAAATTTAAGAAAACCATATGATGACCCAGAGTTTGTAAGTCAAGGTGAACGTATAGCAGAAAAAGTACAAAATTTACCAGGAGTTATAAAAGATTTTTTAGGTAATATTCTTGGTCCAACTGAAAAGCAAAAAGAACAAAGAGCAGAGTTAGACCAATATACTATTGAATCTGATGCTGCTGCTAAAAGAAGATTTAGAGAAAAAGCATTTGATAAAAGTGGTGAAGATGATTTAGATACTTTTAGAGAGAAACAATCTGAAGCAGAACTTATGGATGAAATTAAACCACAAGAAGGTGATGTTAGATTTCCTTTTGGTGAAGACCCACAGCCTGCTATTCCTAATCAATTAGAAGCTAATAAAACTAATATTGTAACTGGTGGTGAAACTACAGGTGGTGATAAAACAGGTGATGCTCCTGGTGTTGATAAGATAGGAACTGAAGTTGGAGCATTAGGTAAACTATCAGATGCTTATACAAACTATGCTAAATCATTAGATACAATGAAACAAAAAAGATTAGATAATATAGATGCAAGTAGAGCTGCTAGAAAATCACAAGCACAGATAGATTTTATTATGGGAATTTCTAAAGGTTTATTAAAAGGAGGCACAAAAGGTGGTTTATTTGCCGATTTTACTAGAGGTGGTGAAGAAGGAGTTGAAGCTGTTAAAACTTTTCAATCAGACATAGATAAATTAAATAGAGAAGAGTTAGATATTCTAGATAAAAACTTACAAGATAACTTTGCGTTAGTTACTGAGAATATTAATCTTGCATTTAAGAGAGGTGAGATTACTAGAGCTGAACGTGATATGAAAATAAAAGAAAGAAGAGTTGCTGCTGAAGAGGCTGCTGTAGGTCTTAGGTCTGCATCTACATCTTTACAAACTCTTCAATCACTATATGATGATTTAGAAGGTCAAAAAATTACCTCTGAAAAATTTGAAGCATTAAAAAAAGAATATATTAAAGAAGGCATTATTCTTCCAAGACATGCTAACTTGTCTTCTACAGAAGTAGAAAAACCTGTTGGTGGTGATACTAAAATAGATGATATAAGTAAACAAGAAATAACTGTAGGTGAATAGTGAAAGATAAAATTACTTATGACTCTTTAATGAGAGATGATGAATTTTTACGTGATGCTTATAAAGCATTACAAGCACAAGGTATTAATGTTAGTAAACGAAGAGGTGATATTCTAGATAGAATGTTAACTAACAAAAGATACTTTGATACAAATGTTGCATCTACTTTTGTTATTGGTGATAACGTAAAAGATATGTCTGATGAGAATAAACAATCATTTGGCAGAGCTATAGATAAAATAGAACAATTACCAAGCATAGGCAAAGAAGGTGCTGCACCTACCTCCGATTTATTAAAAGATTATTTAGTAGCTGGTGTTACTGACCCTACTAATTTATTATCTATTATCGCTGGTGCATTTACATTTGGTGCCGGTGGTGCTGCTGTTCAGGCAGGTAAAGAAACAGCAAAAGTTGGTGTTAAAAAATTATTAAAAACAAAAGTAAAAAATATAATTAAAGACAAAAAAAGATTTGGTAAAACAACTGTTGATATAAAAGATAAAGCACCAAATGTTACTGGTAGAAGAGCACTAGCTACAGCTAAAACTCTTGGTTTAGAAGGTGCTATTGCTGGAGTTGGAGGTATTACACAAAATTTAAAAGCACAAGATGTAGATATGGCATTAGGCAGAAGAGAACAGGGAAAGTTTGATGTTGGTTCTGCTTTGGCCCAAGGTGCATTAGAAGGTGTTGCTAGTCCGGTTGCAGGTTTTACATTAGCTGGTATAGGTAAAGCAGGTTTAGAAGGTGTTAAAGGTGTAGGTAGAATAACTGGTAAAGGTTTAGAAAAAACAAAAGTAGGCCAAGGTATTTTAAAAAATGCTGAACAAGCTGCTATGTATACTAATAGAATTAAAAACTACATACTCCCTTTTGGAGGAGTAGATGATGTTACTCAAAGAAACTTTGAAGCAGGTAGAGCTATATTTAAAGAAACTAAAGCAGAGACAGAAAGAATAGTTGATGATATTAAAATAGCAGAACAAAGATTTGTTAAAGATGATGGACTAGATATACCTGATGAAATAAGATTAACTGCTGAACAAAAAAGAAATACAATTAATGCTGCAATGGAAGGTGATACTGTAGCATTAAGACAGTTACAAGAAAGAGCTGATAGAGTTTCAGGAGATGTAGGAATATATAAAGCTATTACTGACTTTGTTAAATTAAGAAAAGATGTATATAATAAAATTAGTAAATACACAGACCCAGTTAGTGAAAAAGTAGAAAACATTTATAAAATAAAACCTAAACAATATGTTAAAGATGTTTATGAAAGAACTGCAAGAGGTGAAAGAATACCATTTAAGTTATGGAAAAGATATGAAGCTAATGATGATTTAATTAAACAATATCAAACTATAGCTAGAACAGATGTAGAAGAGCAAGTTAAATTAGGTATTAGAAAAGGTAAAATAAATAAATCTACTGGTGCAGTAGAAGAAGTTGGTGAAGTTAATAAAACTTTTTTACCACAAACAGAGGGTAAATTAGATGTTACTAAACAAACTAAATTAATAGATGATTTTGTTGAAAGACAAGTTTATGAATCTTTTTATCCAAAAGCAAAAACAACAAAGTTTGGTGGATTAAAAACTAAAAAAGAAATAAATCCTATATTAAAAAAAATATGGGGTGTTAATACTAGTGCTGCAGTTAGAGCTGCTGAAACTATAGGTGCTATTACAGAGCCTGTATCAGAAGTATTAGTGGCAGACCAAATAGGTAGAAGTTTACTTGGTAGAGGTATAGGTATTAAAGTAAAGGGTGATACAAAAGTAGCTAGAGCAGAAGCTATTAGAGCAAGACCTGGTGAAGATATGGTGCCTTTAGTAGGTGGTAAAGAGGCAGAAGATGTTGGTATTAGATTACCAAGAACTGATATATTTAATCCTGAGTTAGGACAAATATTTGTACCTAGAAATGTTGCAGAAAAGATACGAGTATTAACAGATACTAAACCTGTATTTGGTAATGCCTTTTTAGGCAGTTTATTTTCTGGTGCTAATGGTTATCTAAAAAAAGGTGTGACTGTTTATAATCCATATGGCCATATAAGAAATGTTTTAGGTGTACCACAATATGTAGCTGCTTCTGGTAATGTTAGAGGCATAGGAAAATATGCATACAAATATGTAACAGGTGATAAACAAACAAAAGATAAATTTAAACAGATAGCTGATAGACTTGGTGTTACTGCTACTAATGTGGAGATAGGACAAATATTAGGAAGATTATCTGATGCTAGAAAAATAGAAAGTGAAGAAGGAGTAAAAGGATTTTTAGGTAGAAGATTTTTAGATTTTGCATCTGGTGGTATATCTGCTGTAGAGAGAACTAAACTTGGTACAAAAATATCTAGACAAGCAGAAAGAACTTATACTGGTACAGATGATGTTGGTAAGTTAATGACACTACTAGGTGAGAGAGATAGAGCAGAATCTATATTTAAAAACTTAACACCAGAACAAAAACAATTAAAAAGAGAACAGTTTGCTAGAGATTATGGTCGTATTGATAAAGATGGTAACCTTATCATACCTAAGAAAGGTTTTAAAACATTTGATGATGATATGTTATTTGAAGAGGCAGCAACTAAAACATTAAACATTGTACCTGTTTATGATAGAGTTGCAAAGATATTAGAGAAGATGAGAGACATACCTGTGCTTGGTGCTTTTACTGCTTTTCCAGCAGAGAACTTACGTAATAAATATAATATATTAAAATTAGGTGCACAAGAATTAAAAGAAGGTTTTGAAACAGGTAACAAAGCACTACAAATAGCTGGAGTAGAAAGACTTAAATCACAGATTACAATGGCTGCATTACCTACTATTGCTGCATATACTTATAATCAAGTTGTAGGAACAGACAAAGTAGAACCAGGTGTTAGAAAATCACAAGCAGAATGGGCAAAATTTCATGCGTTACAAATTAGACCTAAAGGTAAAGATAAAGAAGGTAATGACACCTATGGTGTTACTGATTTATCTTATAATAATCCAGACCAGTATGTGTTAGATATTATTACACCTTTAATGATGGCAGCAGCAAGTGGTGAAGATGTAGTAGAACAACTAGATGTATTATTCCCATATGCTATCAAGAAAACATACGAGCCTTTTTTAAGTCCATCAATGGCAACAGAGTTAGGTTTATCTTTTTTAAATTATGCAAAATCAGATACAGATGAAGGTAAAATACGACACTTAACTAATTCTTATAAATTAATAGAACCTGGTTTTGTAAAACTACTAAGAGATGTAGGTGGTGATGCTGCAGTTGAGAGTGCATTTAATGTTTTATCAACACCACTAGGTAGAGGTGAGTTAGGAACTAAAGTTAGAAATGCTTTAAATCCATCTTACTTTGGTGATACTGCAAAACTTTCTAAGTCTTTTACAGAGTTAGGATTTGAACCAACTGGAGCTGCTAGTCCTTTTGCACTTGCTTTGTATCCTTTTAGATTAGGATTAAAAGAACAAGATTATAAACCTAAAAAACAAATAGGCTTTGCTGTTAGTAATCTTATGAGAAATGCAAATGGTACACTAAAGTCTACAGTTCGTGAGTTAAAAAATAATTTATCTAATCCTAATGTAACTAGAAACTTATCACTAAGAGGTGCATTAAAAGATTATCAAGAAGCTATAGAAGAACAGTTTGCTGCACAACAAGGTGTATTTGAATTAGTAAATGATTTAAAATCTTTTATGAGTGAAGACCAAATTAAAAAA
>JACLAA010006576.1_pt1 | contig 29545 bp, 17 predicted proteins | sample 8027891 | NCBI WGS metagenome assembly JACLAA01 (sample SAMN15724900, study PRJNA655200) | protist metagenome | isolation source: fluorescence activated cell sorting (FACS) single amplified genomes of... | place: Spain: Blaines Bay Microbial Observatory, Mediterranean Sea | collected 2016-01-19 | reverse complement strand
GAAAACGAAGACGGCGACGCTACGACTACTACTAGTTCTTCCTTTTACAGAAAAAAGAAGAAAGGCACGCTCGGTTTAGCTCCCGTGGAGAATTTTTACAAGTTTCAATCTCGAGAGAGGCGAAGGAACGATTTAATCGCTTTGCAGAGAGGGTTTCAGGCGGACAAAGCGAAAGTCTTAGCCATGAAAGCCGCCAGGAAGTTCAAGCCGGTGTAAAATAAAATTGTAGAGCACAACGAACTGATTTTTGTGTTTTTTCCTCTATCAATTTTTTTTGTACCGACCTCACTCTCATAACGCGGGTCGCTTCAATTATTATAATCATCGTAATAATTAAAAAGAAAGAAAGATGCCAGAGCAAGGCAAAACAGAGCAAGCAGACGATGGGCAGCAACACCAATCGAAAGGCACTGTGTGGCAACAGGTACGCGCCGGTCGTCTTCCTTTCTCCACCTTCTCTTCTCTCTCTCTCTTCTCTCTTTTTATATAAAATTACAACGAGTTAAAAAACTGTACTCACCAACACCAACCAATTCGATCTCCTTTTTCTTTCGTCGCGTGTCCTCTCTCATCATCGACGACAACAGGCAGCCAGAGCGTATTTTTACGTCATCGTGTGGATGTCCATCTCCATGGGGGTTATTTTATTCAACAAGTGGATTTTAGCGTACTCTGGGTTTAAGTATCCAATCGCGTTGACGTTATGGCACATGGTATTTTGTACCACCGTGGCGACGGTATTGATGCGAGTGTTTAAAGTGACAAAACGATTATCGATGCCGAGGAAAGAGTACGTGAGCAGAGTATTACCGATTGGCGCGTTTTACGCAGCGTCGTTATGGTTGTCAAACTCGGCATATTTACACCTCTCGGTTTCGTTTATTCAAATGACGAAAGCGTTGATGCCAGGGTTGGTATATTTCGTCGGCATTATATTCCGAACGGAGAAGTATCACGGTCTGACGACTTTGAACATGTTTATCATTGCAATTGGGGTAGCGATTGCGGCGTACGGGGAAATTAATTTCATTTGGATTGGTGTCATCGAACAGTTTTCGGCGTTAATATTCGAGGCGACGAGGTTGTGCTTGGTGCAGATTTTGATCAAGAATAAAGGGTACGCGATGAATCCGATTCAATCGCTGTATTACGTGTCACCGGCGTGTGGAATATTTTTGTTGGTACCATTTTTGACCGTGGAGTTACCCGAAATCATGGCCAACGTCGACTTAGTTATAGACTGGAAAGTGTTATTCTTGAACGCGACATGCGCATTCTTGTTGAATCTGGCGGTCTTTTTGTTGATTGGAAAGACATCGGCGTTGACCATGAATATCGCCGGCGTCATCAAAGATTGGATGCTGATATTCGCGTCGCAGCACTTGTTCCACAATACGGTGACGTTTTTGAATTACTTAGGTTATGTGATTGCGTTCCTGGCTGTTGGTATGTACAATATGATTAAGTTGCGGCAGGCGAAGAAAGCGGAGAAGGATAGAGCGGCTGCGAACGATAGCAAGTAACATATGAGAGCGTGTGTTTTTAATCTAATAGGACCAATACGATTATGTGTATAGTAAGTAGTTTTCTTTCAATTTTGCGTATTCTTTTTCATTCGAATTGACAAAGTTTATGTGCTAAAAGGTTCAATCTCTCTAAATAGTTTGCTACAATATATTATGGGGGGACAGGAGTGCTGCGCTGTTTCTCTTCTTAGTCAGTTTTCTTTCTGAAAGAGCACCCTTCCGTCAAGCGCGCTTTGCCGCCAGTCGGCTGGCACAAAACCGCCGAGCATGAGCCGCACAAAACCACAGTCTGAGAATGCGAAAACACAGTCGTGATGGAAAAGCACCCTTGGCATTTCACATCCATGAAGAAGCTATTCGGACCTTGTACTAAGCGTTTGAGTTTGTGCTTGGAAGCTTCGAGAGCCGCCGGTGGATTGAGCAAATCGATATCTTGTGCGAGCTGTATTGCGAGTAAAGAGAGAGAATGGGTCAGTACGCAGGTATAATAAATCAATTATCTTCGCGAAGAACGAATAACGAGAGAAGAAAAGAAATTTTTGCCTCTCTTTTGGAGTTTTCTTCATGTAGGGCCATCCACCCGCCCATCAACGAAAAGCAAACGTCGCGCACGAAAGCACGCCGCGATGTCACAAAAAGGCCAAGAAAAGCATAAACACGTTCCAAACACATTGACACATAAAATGTATCCGAATATATCCGCGTTTATCCTTTCACCCGTCCTCTCCAAAACACTTTTCGCGCGTTCAAAAACTTTTCGTTCGCCGCATTTTTTCCTCGTAAAACCGCGATTTTCGACGAGTCGTCGCGTTTCCTCCAAAGACGCGCGCCCCGTCGCGAAGGTAAAACGAACGCGATGAGCGCGTGCGCGCGTGCGAGAGATACACGAGTATCTGTTCCGAGAGAAAATTGACGCGAATAATACGTACCACCATTATATTCGATCTATTGTGTTGTATATAAATGACGATTTCAGGCACAAGCAGAGAGGAAGGAAAGGGGCTTCTTTTTCTCTCCCGCCAAAACGGACTTCTTTCTCCCCCTCCTGTTTTCTCTCGACAACAAACACAAGACAGAAGAGACAGACAACCAAACAGAGCTGGTGCTTCCTCTTCTTCAGAAATAAACTTATATTAAAACTAATATTTATAACACTCAATCAAAATGGCAGGTAGGTATCGATGATCGTTTGTTTTCGAGCGCGCGGGGCGGCTTTCCGGGCGGCTTTGCATCATCAGTCTTCTTTGTTGGGAGATATTGATGAAACACACAAACACAACACACAACAACGAGTGGATGAATTTTATTCTTCTTTTATTTTTGTCGGCGGATCGTTTATCTCTTCTTCTTCTTCTTCTTCTTCTTCTTTAAAACAATGTCTCTTCGTTTCTGTTGCTCTCTTTAATAAGCGTGCATATTCGAAGCTGAAAATGATCTGTAACAATTATAATCAGTTCTTCTTCTGTGTGTGTGTATATGTAAAACTCATTATTCTTCTCTCTTTATTCTCTCTTCTTCAAATGAAATGAATGAAAAACAGACATCCCAGTTGTTGGCGATGGTAAATACGAGTTGAAAATCGAAGCGACTTCGTGCAACATTAAAAAAATTGACTTGAAATTCTACGGCATCGAAAAGGCCACGTGCCAAGTGACGATTAAATGCAACGGTGCGGAATGGAAAACGAGCGACGAGCGAGGTTTGGACCCGACCTGGGAGCAACACGTCATTTTCAAAATCAACGACCCGGAGACGGACAAGATCTCGGCGGTGTTCCACTGCGCCGGCATCCAGTTAGGCGACGAACAGTTTTACGCCTTGGACAAATTGTTGAAGGGCAAACAGACGTTTAAAGGGTTGGTTGTTCCGGGTGGTAAAGCGGACATGCTCTTCACCGCGGTTGACTTTGGATCGGAAGAAGCGCCGGAAGAGGATGACGCTTTTATGGACTTTCTGTAAACGCCGCCGCCGCGTACAAACGAAGGAGAGAGAGAAAGAAAGAGAGAGAATATATACACACGTAGCAATTATTTAATTTAAGCTTAATGGAACAAGAACCGGGAGGATTGGAGTACTTTATACGTTTTAGTCCAACGTGACAATAGCCATTCTTCGTTTTACACGGCATCTATCGAGATCTCGTTTTCGATGACGTTTCGTTGAGTACGTCTATGTGAAAGTTGTTCTTGAGAAATTCTTCGTCAGTCTCTCGCGCGCAACTACGACTGCGTTAACTACTCAATAAAAATCACAAGGATTAAAAGAAGAGGAAGGAAAAGAAATGGGCTCATTCCTCTCTTCAATCTTTTCGTCGGCGAAAACGAAGCGAGAGCGGGAGAAAATCTCCTCCCAATGTGCGACAAGAACATCCGCTTTAAAAGCGTGCGTTTCTGCGTATCCGAAAAACAAAGAAGCGTGCGAGAAACTCTCGGAGGACTTGGCGTTGTGCAAAGCGAGATTGGTGGACAAATGCACCGCCAAAGCTGAAAAGTTTGAGGAGATGTGCGTTAAACTGATGGTGGTCAGAGAGCAATCGAACGAGGAGAAACGGAAGTGCGCGAAAGCGGCTAAGAATATGCAAAAGTGTGTAAAGCGCTTTTGAACACGAGGATATCGGTTGGATGATAGTAGTATGATAGTAATAAACTAGTAAGTAGTTTGATTTGAAATAATAGAGCTTTTAGGGCGCATCGTGTCGCGTCATCTTTGTCATCTTCGTCTCGATTGTTATATTTAAAGGATGACTTATTAGTAACTCTTGTTTATTCTCTCTCTCTCGCTCTCTCCCTCTTCTAAAAATCAACGCTCTCTTCTTTTATATTTCACCGTAGTCGATAACCACGCGTTCGTTCGTCGTCGCATCTAAGTCTGTGTACGGCCCTCTCCCTCCACCACGTCCGCGTCTACCACCTCGGCCACCTCTTCCACCGCCTCGGCCGCCACCGCTACCGCCTCTTTTGATCCCTCGCAACGTCGGTTTGTTTCCTTTCGCCTCTTCCGCTCGCAAATACTCGAACACGTTCTCTTTATACTTTTCGTCAATCAAACGATTGCGTTCTTTCTCAATAGCTTCGGTTTGTTTCGTTTTAATATGTTTCAAGACAAACTCCTCCGCGATGAAGAGTTTGGAGGATAACGTGGACCCGAATCGACTTTCGTCGAAGACGACCACTTGCGCTTTAATCCACTCTTCGATTTTATTTTCCAAATCCGCTTCGTCCACTAATCGTAAAACAACCGGATCGCTCAAGCAAGTCAAACGTTCCGACCAGGTGGAATCTACGCGCTTTGACCATTTTGTTGCGATTTCGTTCGCTTCGATCGGCTCGATCGGTGCGTCCGCCGGAACGGCGTGTTCGCCTCCGCCCAACGCAAACGTCGACAACGGTTTGCGAAACGAACATTTCGCTCTCACGTTCCTCCCTTCCGCGATTTCAATGTAATCGTGAGGATTCGTTTCTCTCCCGCCGTAATAGTCTATCCCGTGCACGTTCCAAAGATACACAACGCACGTGTCGATCGCTTTCGCGATATCCTCCGCGGAACTCTTGGCATTTATGGAGACGTTGTTTTGCAACGCGTTGGCGAGCTCGGGAGAATTCGGAATCTCCTTCTCGCTGTTTAACTTTTCGATTAAACTTCTCGCGACGGTTAAATCGTGCTTTAACCGGTCCATGTGCCACGCCTCTCTCGGGACGAACCCACCGATTCTTCTCGCTCTTTTCGCCTTTTTCTCCGGATCTTCTGTTTCCATGTTTTCTTCGCCTCCGTCCGCCGCCGCTTCCGTCGTCGCCTCGCTGTAATCTGGCAACCCTTCCACCGACCCAATCTCCGCGAACCCTTTTGCAAACTTTTCCGACTGTTCCTTCGCCAACTCCAAGCGTTTTCCTTGGTTCGATTCTAACAGTCTCGGATCGAACGTTCTTTGCATCCACGGGTCGTTCTTTTGTCGCATAAAATACTGCTCGTGAAACAAGTGCGCGTTTTCGATTTTATATTGCTCGTACTTCTCCTCGGCTTCTTGCGGCGTCGCGTCGTTCGGTAAGTGTTTAAACGCGAATTGGCGGAAGGTCAACGCCCCGGACGGGTCTTCCATTTGGTGATGATACTCGTCATCTCCTCTTCCTCCTTCTCTCTGTCGATCGTACGGCTTGCTACCTCTACCTCCTCTGCCTCCGCCGCCTCTCCCGCCTCGGCCTCCTCTGCGATGATCGTACCCTCCTCCTCCACCAAAACCACCTCTGGAATAGTCGTCGTACCCTCCTCCTCCTCCTCCTCCTGAATACGGGTCGTCTCTTCGTTGGCCTCCACGTCTCGCTCGAGAGGCGCCGTACGCCTGTTGGTCTCCGTAATTATCTACGTCCATCTTTTACGTGTGTGTGTGAATTATTATTATACGATATAAAAGAGTTTTTTAAAGTCTCTCTCTCTCTCTTTCTTCGTCGCGTTGTTAAGATGCTAAAACTCTACCAGAAAAGATCGAAGCGAACAACAACCAGAGCTGCGAAGAGATGCGACGCGTTCTTTCGTTCTTATTATTATTATTATAATTACACTTGATTTTGAGAGACAAAATGTGTTGTTGTGTGGAATTATGAACGAAGTTTTGTCCTTTCAAACTTCAAACTTGACGAAATTTTGCGTCGTGAAAAACAAAAAAACAAAAACGAAAAAGAGATGAGCTCTTACGACAAAACAGAGCAGCGCCTTGCCATCAAATCTTCCTCTCCTCTCTCTCCTCTCTCCTCTCTCTCAAAACGTGGTCGAAATTCGTACCACGTCACGTTTTTCACCGCAACAAGTAGGCAGTGCGTCTTCATTTGATCTTCAGATATATATATACCACAACATATATATTCGTCGCATATCATCTTTCAGCAGAGTTTACTAATCTCGCGCGCATTTATCTTCCGTGAGTACGCGCACACAAACAGACGCAAAGATGGCCACGACGATCAGCAACAGCAGCGCGGCGATGACGACGACGACGATGAAAAAAAATCATCATCGCACGTCTTATCGATTTGGAGGAAGATCTTCTGTTTCCAATGCGAACAACGGGTTGAGAGCAGCAGCGGCGAACAAAAGAACGAACAGAGTAAATATCATAACGAGAGCATCCGGAGCAGAAGATATCATCATCGTCGACGACGCGTCGTTCGAGAAAGAAGTGTTGCAATCGGAGACTCCGGTCTTAATCGATTTCTGGGCCACGTGGTGTGGGCCGTGCAAGTTAATCAGCAAAGTGGTGGAGAAAGCGGCGCCGGAGTTTAAAGGGAATTTGAAGATTGTGAAAATAGAAACGGATCCAAACCCAATTTTAGTGGAGAAGTACGAGGTGTACGGGTTGCCGACGTTGATGGTGTTTAAAGATGGTCAGCCGGTGAAAGGGAGTAAACGAGAAGGCGCCATCAACCTCGCCAAGTTGAAAGACTATTTGCAGTCGCACGGCATCTCGCCGGCGTAAAAGATTAAGAAAAGGCAGCGGAAGGGTATGTAATATGTATACGACTACACACCGTGAAATAAAAACGATAACTATACAAAACAATCCAATATTAACATTACAAATTCATCCTAGCTGGAACTTACTACTTCTATTATAATACACCGCAGGTCATCAACCGCGCTAAAAAATATTAACTTGAACGATGACTCTCTCTCTCTCTCTTTCTCATCGTTCGTTCATTCGCTCGTTCGTTACCAAAGCTTCTTCGGTAACTCCCATCTCTGAAAATTTCGATTCCCTAACCTTCCATCTTCTTTCCCGAAGAACAAAAACTTCTCTCTCGTGTACAGCGCCTCCGCCGCTTCTTTCGCCTCGGTCGATAAAACCTTCTCCGAATCGTACACATCCTCCGCGTATCCGACATAAATACAAATCATCGCGACTACGGCTATGGATAAAATGGACAAAAACGCTCTCAACGGCGACCAACTGCCTTGAGCGCGCGTCATTTTGGCGAGTTTCAAGTCCGATTCCACGGAGAAGAGGCGCGTCGATTCGTTCGGTATTTCTCTTTTATTCGCATCTTCGTTTTCATCATTTCTTCGTCGTTTGTCTTCTTCTTCGTGATAATACGTAGGGTTCTTCCTGCTCGTCGTCGCGTGGAATCTCGAGGTAAACGACGAAGCCTTCCTCGGCGAGAAGGGCATGACGATGATCACGCAAAGTGTGTGTTTCCCTTCTGTATATACGGTCCAAACAAAGCGCGCGAAATAATGATTCTTTGGACGCGCCCCTTCTTTTCAAGCGATTGAAGAAGAAAAAAAAATGTGAAAAAGATTCAAAACTCCCTCGTCTGCTCGTTCTCGTTCTCGAGAGAAGACTTTTGTGTGTGTGTGTGTTCTCTCTCTATTACTACTACGACAGGAGTACATGCAAATTATTACTACTACAACATTCTATCTAAGACGTCTCTGTAATACCCTTTCCTGAGCGGGTCCAAGAGGAGGAGTTTTTCGTAAAGCTCTTTCGCTTTGATCGAGTGCTTCAAAATCACATCCGCGCGCCGCTCGAAATCGTCGTCGAGTTTCATTTCCTTCGCCAGGAGTTTGTGCAAGCGAGCGCAGACGAGCGCGGGCCATTTACACGTCGGTTCCATTTCAGAAACTTCGGTAATTCTATCCAATTCTCGCTGAAGCGTTTGTATTTTGTACGCATTTTTGGACGAGGAGGAAGAGGAGGAGGAATACGCATCGAGCTGTGAAAGTAACCATCTATGGTACATCCACGCGCTTTGGTCCTCCGGCTCTGTGAAGAATGCTTGAGAGACGAGTTCGAATTCCGCGTCCAGCACGGCTTGGAATCGCGTCGGTGATGATGACGACGACGTTTCTGTCGTTACTGCTGCTTGGTTTTTATCATCATCCAACTGTTCGAAGTGCACGGACCGATGGTGCCAGGCGGAATAATTGGAAAAGTTTTTTGAAATCTTTTCGCGAGCGTACTTCGCCTCTTCCTCTCTCGTCCTGTTCTCTATAACGTCATCAGCTACTTCTTCCTCGTTCATCCTATCGTGCTCGCCATTAAAATAATACCGAGTAATCTTATCCACTACAAACCTCCGGTAATTCCACGCGTGAAAATTTCTATCGTCCGCGTTTAACAGCGTCTCTAACATCTCTCGCTCGCGAAGGACGACATCTTTCATAAAAGGAAGAAGCGACGAGTCTTCGTTTCCTCTTTCCGACGACGACGACGACGACGAACTAAGGATTCGATCGTACAACCGAGCAATTACCCACCTCCTGTGTTCCCAGGCGCAATAACTTTTTGGGTTCCTCCTCAACCCTTGTTTCGATACGTGTAATTCTTCTTTCGCGACATTTTTTAGTCTTTCCTCCTCCTCTTCCTCGTTTTTTTGTTGTCGAACAACAACGTAAAGACAAAAACGTGCTTTCCTTTTGTTCCAACACGTGATCATTTCCGGTTGAATCTCGACCAGTTTTTGCGTCAAAGTGAGCATTAACGATTCCATCTTCTTCTGAGTTTTCGTATCGTGGTCGTCGTCGTCGCCGCCGCCGCCGCCGCCGCCATCCTTTCCTTTCTCGTTATCGTCGGCGTTTTGTAAGTGCACGATTTCTTTGTGCAATTTTTGCAACAGTTTTACTTTCGGCAAGGATTTCGCCCTTCGCTCGAGACGACTGGCAGTGCTTTCCCGCTTGCGTCCGTGCATCGTATCGATTGAAACCCTGCTCTGCGTTTCTCTCTTTCTCTCTTTCTCTCTCCGCTCCGCCGAGAGGAAGGAAGGAGAGAACTTTCGAGTGAGAGGAAGAGTGAGGTGTGTGAGCTACAGTTCATTTTTTTTCTACAAAACTACTTCATCTACGAACATTCAAAAACTAAAACTACTAACTCCTTTTAAGCGTGCTAAGAACCAGCGGCGGATCTCTTACCTCCGACGAATTTCTTTAAACTTCTCTTAAAGTTCCTCACGTGCTGCATCGTCGCTTCGCTGGTGATGTCGTCGATGAAGCCGGATTTGAATTTTTGCGTCGCGGACGGACGAGGAAAGCCATCGTTTTCGTCGCCGAGCGCGACGCAAAGCGCTTCTCGAAAGATAGCGGGACCAACGGATTTGAGGATTGCAAAACAGGTCGCGGCGATGTCGGTGAGGAGTTGCGCGGGAAAGTATTCGTTAGCTGCTTCCAACAAACCACGGAGAAGAAGTGGGAGAGTCATTTGAGGCAAGTGAATGCTTTTTGGATTGTTAAATGTCCAATTCGGGAGAACCAATTTCACGTTGCTCACGTTGTTATTTACGAGACTTCCATGGACGACGCCGACGACTTTATTTCCACCAAACGATGCGGACGCTTTTTTTGGATCAAAGCTGTCAATTGAACGGCACGCGATATCTCCAGCTAAGGCGAGGACGGAAATCGCGTTTTCATCTGAACACCCCGTGCGTAAACTCATCGAAACTGCTCGGAGAAGAAGCTCCAGGCGTTCGTTACTGAGAACGTACCCGCAATCCGATCGGACGAGAGCTTGCGCCAACCCATACACCGATGGAAATCGATCCGGGTCGTCCGCGAAATTCGCGTTGGTATCTCTGAGATTCATATCTAGTACTTTCGCGACGACATCATTCAACGTCGTTCCGGAAAAAACGCCCACGATATCCTCGTAAGAAATTCCCATTCGTTGGAACAGTTCTGAGTTCATCGCAATCGATTCGTGCAACACGGTATTCGATAAAGATGAATGCGTGATATTCTTCACATACGTCAATCGTACCGTATCTATGAGTTCGTTTCCGAGGTAACTCGATCCGTTGCTGTAAATGGAAAGATACGTTCGCATAATCATAAAAAGGACCGGCGCCAGAAAGACAGCCTCGTTGTCGTTCGTCGCGAAGACATGAAGCAACAAGCGAAGCTCTTTCAAAGGCACGACGGAACTTTGCGCCGGAGATAAAGCGTGAGATAATATTTCTAACGCCATCTTTTTTGTGTCGACATCGTGCGTTGCTTTCTGCGATTGAAGCGCAATGGAAACGTCCACTAAGGCGTGCCCGACTTGAATACCGTGATGATGATGAATAGCGCTCAAGGCGTTTTCTGATGTTTTCCGGAACAAACGACCCAGCGACTCCGCGGACGTACAATTCGCGCGTACCGCTGCACGTAGAACTACAGTAACTGTTGGCTCTTGACCGTCTCGCAAATCGTGAAGGGCAGTCGGTGTTACTAAATTTTCCACGTACGCGCGTTCAAGCATCTGACCGAGATAGTTTGAAATCTCCGGGTCCAAAAAGAGCGATTCCTTCGAGCAATCGCATAATCGCATAATCGCCGTCGCCGCGCCGCGAGAGTGCACAGGATCGTTCGTTGAACACAAAACTTCACTCAGCGCTCGCAAACAGTACTTCGTAAGCTTTCTAGAGATGGCGATATCCTTCGCCAATCCGACGAATGACCAACACACCGCTTCGCGAGCGTCGCTGAAGTGCACTAGAGCGTCCACCACCGCTTGTATCGCGATGTTGAAAAGATTGCTACTTCCGTCGTTACTTTCGCCGGTATTATCTCCTTCGTCACCACCACCAAACGTATTCTTCATTCTGTAGGATAAAATTTGAAACACGAACACGTACCCCAACCCTCTTTCTGTTTGTAATCCTTGAACGAGAATCGGTAAAATTGGATTCGTCCCGACTGCATTGATAATCTCGCGACACGAGTCGCCAATCTCGTCTCGAATGGCTTCCATTTCTGAAGGATTCCGTCTATAGTTTTCCAAAAGGAACGTTGCCAAGGCATTTACAACAACAACCACGTTTGGTACGTATTTCTGCGTCGTTTCTTTATCGAGGTCAAACGCCGATGCGGAGGAAGAGGAAATTTTCACCCACGCGTCAAAACACGATGCCGGCGACTCGGGACTCGCGAGGAGCACATTCGCGCACGCGTCTAGACAAAACGACACGATTTCAGTATCGTCTCTTTTCAGCGCTCCGTTAACTGTCGCCAAAATAATCTCTAGCGCGCGATTTTGCGCGGATTTGCACGCCTCTTGCGACGTCGCTACTTGCGACACGAAACTCAAACACTGTGCGAGCGCTTCTCTATTCGCGCCTTCTTGTTGCACGATAGCCTCGAGCAAAGTCGAAGCGAACGACATGGCGCTTGATTGTACTTTGGATTCCCCCGAAGCACACGCGATTTGCACGGCGCGCTCTAAAATTATACTTCGCTTTGGAAAGAATAACTCGATCGAGGCGCTCGAATTGACCTCGTTCAACCAAATCGCTAAGCAATCAAACATTAAAGCTACTAAAGTCGCATCTTCTTCTCTTCCCTCCGCGTTCGTCGCGATAGAAATAGATTTGTACATCTCCTCCAAAGCGCGACACACGAAGACGCACGCTCTCGACGCCGCCTCGGCGATTAACTTCCGTCTTTCCGGACGAATCGCACCTACGTTTTTATCGTGCACGCTCTCCCCGAACGCTTTCAAATAATGCACAAACGCGTGCGCCGAGTTTTGTCGAAAGTGCATCGCCGACGATTCCACCAACGTCTCCACGTCCTCTTCGCTTCGCACCATTTTCATGGACGCCACCGCCGCTCCGAGCGCAGCAAATTCGCAGACGCTGTTGATTTCCTTCCCTCGTAAACTCAACAGATCGTTCGAGACGATCGATTGAAACAAAATCCGTAGTAACAGATTGTTGTTGTCGTTCGTACTGTGACTACTTTTATCTGTCTCCATCTTTGCTCGTCTCAGGTACTGCAAAACACATTTGCTGACAAACACCGAGACTTCGATTGATTCTTCCTCCTCCGAAGAACTCCCACCACCATTAACACCGTTCTTCCCAACGCCTTTCAAAATATCCAACACTAACTCGTAATTCTCCTCGAACTTCTCCCGGAACGTCTGGTCTAAAAACCGCTCGCACTCTTTTCTTCTCTCGTTCGAGGACTGCGGCGAACAGACCACCCGCATCGTCTCTCGCACTTGCTGTTTTTTTTCTTCCATCAGTGACAACAACAACGACGAGACGATGATTTGTTGGACGTCATGTATTCTTCTTCTTCTTCGATACTACAGATGTTCTTGTTCGTATTATTATTACGACGACGACGACGATGACGATGATGATTGCAACGAGAGCTTCTTTCTCGTCGTCGTGAACAACACACACACCATATTGGCGCGTGTGTATAAAAAGAGGAGGAGGGGAAGTGTGTGTTTTTCTGTTGTTTTTGTTATGGGAAAAGAACAAACAAGAAAAGTGTCCAAAAGTTTAACCAAGGGTGCTCTTACTTTTTTTCGGAAGGAAGAAGAAGAACATTTTTTTGAATCTTTCTTGGATCCACAAATCTCTTTTGCGCGCATACTATAAACACAGAGAGAAAGAGAGAGAGAGAGACGTATTAAAGAAGAAGAAACAGTATGGAATCAATGTTCTTTGGTGGCGGACGCGGGGGGTATTATTCCGACGATGGCGACGACGAAGAAGAAGAAGAACAAGATCTAGAAGAAAAAATTCGGAATCATCATCATCATTTTCAAGCCGGAGAAAGAGCATCCGGAGGAGGAGGAGGACAAAGAGAAAACCACCACGCAGGCGATCCGAAAACGACGACGACGACGGAACAAGAGGAAGTGAACGAAACGTTGACGAACGTGTTTCAAGGGTACGAGACGAAATCGTTACCGTTCGAGACGATACCACATCCGTGTAAAGTGGTCGAGTCGTCCTCTTTAAACGCCGTGGCGTTGCCGAAACTCACCTATCCTCTCGTTTCCGAGTTGATTGAGAATCGAAAACTGTCCGGCTTGCAACTCGAAGGCGTCGCGTACGCGTGTCAAAAACACCAAGAGTATTTAGAAGATGGCAGACGACGAGCGGGGTTTTTTATCGGCGACGGTGCGGGTATTGGTAAAGGGAGGCAAATTGCCGGCGTCATTTTCGATAATTATTGCAGAGGAAGAAGAAGACACGTTTGGGTGTCCACGTCGATCGATTTGGCGCGAGACGCGATGAGAGATTTAACCGACTTGGGGTGCCACGCGAAGATCATAAGAAACGTTCAAGAGCTGGATAACCAGACCAAAGCGACTGGGTTGAGTCGCGACTTTCAGGAAGGTATTTTGTTTACCACATATTCGACGCTCGTGAGCGCTACCGGAAAGTACGACAGGTTCCAACAGATTATCGATTGGTTCGGCGAAGGCGAGGACGGGAACGGCTGTTTGGTTTTCGACGAATGTCATAAAGCCAAGAATTCGGGGCACACCGCGGGCGCGGGAAAAAAGTCGAGCAGCGATAATGGGAGTCAAACGGCAAAGGCTGTCAGAGAGATGCAAGAGATGTGTCCGGAAGCCAGAGTTTTGTACTGCTCGGCGACGGGCGTTTCGGAGATTGGAAGCATGGCGTACATGGAACGTATGGGCTTTTGGGGTCCGTCGACGCCCTTCAAAGATGCCGAGACCTTCATCAAGAAATTGCAAGACAGAGGCGTAGGTTTTCTCGAGATGCTCGCGATTGAGATGAAAGCCGGTGGAAAGTATGTCGCGAGAGCGCTTTCCTTCGAAGAAGCGGAATTTCGCACGGAAACTGTGAAAATTACCGCTCAACAGAGGGCGATGTACGACTCGGCGTGCCAAATTTGGCAAGACGTTCGCGTAGAGTACGAGGATTTAGCGCATAAACGAGGCGAGAAGAGCGGGATGTTCATGAAATTGTACTGGAGCGCGCATCAAAGATTCTTCAAGTTGTTATGCGTGAGCTTCAAAATCCCGTTCGTCGTCAAGGAGGTTGAGGAAGCTTTAGAAAGAGGCGAGTGCGCTTTAATCGGTCTCCAAACAACCGGCGAAGCGCAAGATACGCGTTTGAACTTACAATACGGATTCGAAAGCGATGTCCCAACCTCCACGACGCAAGAAATTTTGAGACAGTTCATTATGGAACACTTCAAGACGGACGTCAATGGCAAATCGAACGGAACCGCTGAGGAGCAAGAAGCGGTGAAACTCTTACCCGTCGCCGATCTTCCGGATGGTTGGAAACAAAGAGCAGACGGAACTATCACCGGTCCTCGAACGCACGAGGAAGCGTACAAGGTCAAAGAAGCGCTCTTAAAGCGCGTAGAAGAGCTGGATTTACCCCCTAATTTCCTCGACGACTTAATCGATAAACTCGGCGGCGTCGAGAAAGTAGCCGAGATGACAGGCAGGCGTGCCAGAATGGTGCGACACTCGATTGGTGAAGAATCTGGACTGACGTACGAACCAAGATTTGCGGTGCCACCAGTCTCGGACGACGGGCGGCATTTACTCGCATCGGCGAGTAATAACAACAAGGACAAGTTCGCATCGGAAACGGATAGCATCAATATTCGAGAAGCCAAGTGGTTTATGGAGGGGAGTAAATTGGTTGCCATCATTTCAGATGCAGCTTCGACGGGAATCTCACTGCACGCGAGCAAGAAAGTGCCGAACCAGAGGCGTCGCGTGCACATCACCGTTGAATTACCCTGGGCTGCGGATAAAGCAATCCAGCAACTTGGACGGTCGCATCGCTCGAATCAAGCACAGGGCCCGTTATATGTTATGGTCTCAACTGATATTGGGGGTGAACGGCGCTTTGTATCTGCTGTCGCGAGACGTTTGCAAAGTCTCGGCGCGCTCACCCGCGGCGATCGACGCGCGGCGACTGGTGTCGATTTGAGCGATGGTAACGTGGACTCTTTCCTCGGGAAACGATCTTTGCAAATTATGTTTGATGCGCTCAACGCGCAGGTCGACAACGATACTTTCGATTTCAAATTACCGACGGGCGTTTCCTTGCAAAGTGTTTGGAAACACGCCGGGTTGAGTGACGACGAATACCAACGTAAGATTTCTGAAGAAACAATTGAGAGCGGTAAATCGCTGAGAGATATTTACGTGGAACTTTCACGCGCTGTTCTCGAGCTCGGCGAGAAAGGTGGTGAGAAATCTTTGATTACTGTTAGTGCGGTCAACGTGCGCAGATTCTTAAATAGGTTACTCGGCGTCCCGGTACTTCGTCAAAATATTCTGTTTGGATTGTTCGGAGATACGCTCCACGCCGTGATAAATGCCGCGAAACTTGAAGGTAGTTATACCGAGGGAGTGAATCAACTCGGCGGTCAACATGTCGCGCTCGATGGCAAAGCCAACCAAGTTGTTCTCACAGAACCGTTTCACGGTGCTCGCCTACTTAAGTCCAACTTTGTCTCCGATCGTGGGTTATCTTGGGATCAAGCCTTTGAGATGTACAAAACGAGCGGTTCGCGATACCCCCGCGATGGATTTTATTTCAGAAAGAAAAAGTGGTATGGCAGGCGCGAAATTATGTTAGTGTTCACAGCCCCTGGTACGGATGAACTCGAAGTAGAAATTTACAGACCGAATATGGGGAGAGTTCAACCCAACCATAATCGCTTCGATTTCATGGCAGACAACACTCGAATCGAAGACAAAGACCCCGGGTGGTGGATTGAATCTAAAGCCAAAGAAGAGTGGGATTTTATGTACGACAAGACCGAATTCGGCTGCAAACATTACGGGAAGTGCCAAAACGCCCAAAGCGGTATACATTGCGATTTCGGAAGTCGAGCTGAGCGATGCTGCATCGTCAACGGTGCCGTCGTGACCATGTGGAAAGAGCTCGAAACAGTTTTGCGACGACATCAGTCGAGTGTTCTTTTCCGTGACCGACACATGCGCGTCGTACGCGTGGAAACTAACCTTAAGAAGCGACAAGAAGAGGCGCAGACGACGGCCGTCGCGGCGTTACTCCCCGATTCAAACGGAAGCGATCAACAAGAACAAAACCCCGAGGACTTTTCGTTAAACGAAACGAACAACGGAACTGACGAAATGTTCGAGATAGTTGGTATTCGATATCCCGAAAAATTACTCCCGCTGGTCGTCGCTGCCGCAGAGAAAAATTGGGAGGAAAAAAAGAAAAAAGGCGCGGAAATTAAAGGTCGCATGTCGTTGAAAAAAGACGACGTGACGCCTATTGATCCATTCTCGTACAAGAAAGCGACGACGCAGCAAAAAACCATGAAGAACTTTTTCAAATCCTCCGGGAATAAAAAAACAACCAGTTTCTTGAACTGGGACGATTTTGAAGACGAGGAGAACGCGCCCGAGAAGAACAAAAAGACCGCACCTTTGTTGACTGCGGCCGCATCTAATGCAGCTGCCGCCGACGATGCTTCGAAAAAGTCAAATGTCCGCGATAAAAGCGTCTCGTCTTCTGCGCGCATCCAAGACTTTTTCAAAAGGTTACCCGCCGAAGTGGCGGATTTGGAAAACTTGGTGAAGAAACAGAAAACGAGCGAAGAGGCGCGGGAGCGAAAACGTTTATTAGCTAAATCTCCAACGCCAATTCCTTTGAAAGAAAGCATCGAAAGGGACGGCAGAACGAACGCATCAATACCACCACCACCACAAGTTGAGTACATAGAAATTGATTGATTGATTGAGAAATCATCTTCCTGTAATACATTTGCACGCTTTACGAAACAGACACAAACTACACTTTCAAACTCTCTCTCTCTCTCTACTCACCTTCTACGTTTGGATACAAAAACATCCCTTTCACGCCGTCGGCATCGGTCACAAACCCTAACCGTTCATAAAACTCCACCACATCTTTATCCGCGAACAACGTCACGTTCGCCACATCTCTCGCCAACAGCGCGCGTATCGAGTGCGACACAATCGCCTTCCCTAACCCTTGACCTTGATACTCTGGATCGACAATTATATCCCACAAACACGCGTTGAACGCGTGGTCAGACGTCGCTCTGCACGTCGCTATTAATTTTTCTTCTTCCTCTTCTTCTTTATTATTATTATTACTATTGTTACTACTACTACAAACGTACATCTGCGCGACTAAAAACGAATTCTCCAGAGCGATTTTCAGCTTCTCCTCCGGTCGTTTCGGCCACCCAACTTTATCGCACAAATCAGAAACCTCTTGGACGTTTATTTCTCTCGTCGTGGAATACATTATTCTTTTGTTCTTCGATTGGACGATGAGGACGTCTGGTTCAGACGAAGCGTCGTGAGACTCGTTCTTCTTCAACGAGGGAGAAGACGAAGCGCCGCGAGGGGCAAGCCTCGTTGATTTTTTTATCCCCATTATTACCCGACGAGGATGAGGATGAGAACGAGGATGAAGTTGACTCGTTCCGTTTTTACTCAAAGGAATAACACGAGTTCCTTCGCTCCTCATCATCATCCTCCTCGTAATCGTCTCGTGCTCTTCTTTGTCTTCTTTGAAACCTTTTGTTGTGTCTGTTTGTTTGTAGCTCAATAAAACTACTCTAAGAATGCTACTCTCACGGTCGGTACTAAGAGAAATTAGTGTATTAGGTAATGCATAATTTGCATTCACTCTCCTTCCCTCTTTGAGCGTCTCCGCACATTTTGTTTAGGGTTTTATTTGCAAAAAGGAAGAGTTCATTCTTCTATTTTTTCGTCCGTCTTCTTCTTCATTGAAGAGTAGAGCAGTCGTTTGCGAAAAACGAGAGCAGAACTCGCGTTTTCGAGAACTCTCTGCGTTCTCTCTCTTTCTCTCGAAACAAAACAACGCGCTGTTTGCTCGAACGAACGCTCTTAGTTTCGCTCTTTGCTCTTTAAACTGCGCTGCTTCTTCTTCGTGTTTAAGAAAAAGAAGAGAGAGATGAGCGCGTTTCAACAAGAACAACAACGAGGCACCTCTTCTTCTTCTTCTTCTTCTTCGAGTAATCAACAACAAAAACAAAAACAACAACAACCAAAAACTTCGACGACGGAAGAATTACTGAACCACATGCAACTCGCGTTAATCGGTGGTGATGATGGTGGTAATGGCGGTGGTAATGGTGCAATGTCCGCGACGCTTTCCAAGCAAGCGGAAAGCGTCGATTTCAACGATTTCTTCTCATTGAGACGACCGAAAGATGCCGCGAGCGGCTTAAACTCTGGTTTGAAATCCGTGGGGAAAGGCGCGTTAGCTGGAGCAGCGGCGTTGATTGCGGCACCGATTGCCGGCGCTAAAGCGGAAGGTGCGAGTGGGTTTTTCAAAGGTTTAGGCGCCGGATTGGCGGCGGCGGTGGTTTTACCCGTCGTCGGCGCCGGCGTCGGAGTGACGCAAATTTGTCGCGGCGTGGCGAATACGCCCGAGGCGATTATGGCGGCGAATGACGGAAAGAGGTGGAATCGACACACCAGAGAGTGGGTGGATGAAGATTTAGTGCGAGATGGGATTTGGTTGGCGCAATCGACGGACGAGGATATATATGAGCAGGCGAGGAAGAGGGCGATGAGTGAAGGTAGAAGCGGCATCGGGCTCAACGGAGTACTCAACGAGAGCATGGGAGGAGCTAATAGCGATAATAATAGTAATGATAATAATAGAAACGGAGGAGGGAAGCAAGTTAAAGAGACGCAATATTACGAGATTTTGAAAGTTGAAACGACTGCTTCGTCGGCGGAGATTAAGAAATCGTATTACGAACTCGCGAGGAAGTTACATCCGGATAAAAATCCCGACGACCCGGACGCGCACAACAAGTTTCAAAAAGTCGGCGAGGCGTACCAAGTGTTGTCCGATCCAGAGTTGAGGAAAAAATACGATTCAAGAGGGAAAGATGGATTAGGTGATATACCCGTGATAGACGCGTCGGCGTTTTTTGCCGCATTGTTCGGGTCGGACCAGATGGAAATGTTCGTCGGGAAACTGCAAATGGCAGTCATGGCCGAAGGCGGAAGCGATTTGACGAGAGATGAAACGCGGATTTTACAAGACCGAAGAATTGTTCGATTAGCGATTAATTTGGCTGCTATTTTGGATGGGTACGCTACGTCGGCTCGCGCTATGGTCACACCGACTGCGACTTTAACGGCTGATAAGACGAATGAAAAAGAAGAGGAGGAAAAGCTGCGCGAAAAAGCGGCTCTGGAAAAGTTTGAAGCGCAAATGAAACCAATCGCGCAGAGTTTAGCCAACGCTTCTCACGGACCAAAAATGTTGAAACAGATTGGATTCGTGTACGAGAAGCAAGCGGAGCAAGTGTTGACGGATCCCGTGGCTGGTTTTGGGACGTGGGCGGATTTAGGGGTTCGTTCAAACTTTGCCGCCATGGAGCAAAATACAAACAGAACGAAAACACAGTTCAGCGCGATGAAAGCCGCGTTTGGGGCGTTTGGAACGGTGAAGAAAATCGCCGAGGAAGAGGAGGGATACATGAAGGAAGAAGAAGGAAAAGAAAAAGAGGGTGAAATTGAAAAGAGCGCTGGCGAAAGAGACGGGAAAATCGCCGAGAATATCGCTAAAGAGCAAGAAGGGAAGGAAACGAAGAAGAAACCGCCGTTGACAGAGGCTGAAATAATGCAGCGACGCGCGCAGCATCAAAAAGACGTCATGCCGCACATTTTAGAAGCACTTTGGAACGTTTCTGCGCTCGACATTGAATCGACACTTAGATCGGTGTGTGATAAAGTTTGTCACGATAAGAGCGTGAAGAAAGAAGTGAGAAAAAAGCGTTGCGAGGCGTTGTCCGTGTTAGGCAAAGTCTTCCAAACCACCGAGGCGGACGAGGCGCATAAAAATGAAGATATTAATCAACAGTTGGAAAATGCAATGCGCGCGGCATTCACGCCAAAAGAGAATGCAGATGAGGACGATAGTGACTGATTATATATAGTTATCGTTGTGTAAAAATAAGGAATGATGTTTCTCTATCTCACAATCACTATTAAGAATTTTCTAGTTTCGCTAACACTCTCAGAGCGTATTTTCGGAGCAATTCGTCCTCGCTCGTGCGCGATTGCTGCAGAGCATTTCGAACCCCTAATTTTATCAGCGCCGATCTGCACTCTTCGTGCGCGCAGAGATTTCCGAGCGAAAAGAGCGCAACATGCGCGGGCGTTTGCTTATCTCCTACACTGCTACTCTTTTTACTGCTACTCTTCTCTGAAGCGTACTCTTTGGCGAGTAAAATTAGCGCCTTGGGCACATCGTTCGCAAGCAAGTCTGCGATGAGAGCATCGCCGTTTCTCGCCAAGTTTCCGAGCGCCGCCGCGGCGTTGCTTCTCGTTTTCCCATCGTTCTCATCTTTTCTTCCAACACCAAAAGTTGACCCGTAATGATTACCTATATTCCTCACGAGTGGGAGAATTGATCGTCGCAAATCATCGTAGAGATAATCGGAGTGAAACCCGGCGTTCCCGATGGCGAAAGCGGCAAACTTTCGAACCAACGCAGAGGGTTCCTCTTTTTCGTCTGCGTTTAAACGATCAATCAGCGCGCCGACCGTCCCATACTTCTTAAATGATGCGTAAAAATAGTCCGAGTGGCGACAAAGGTTACCGAGTGCGTTCGCTGCGCGCGCGCGCACGTTGAAATCATCGTGTCGAAGCAACTTTGTTAAATGAAAAGTTGCGTTTGCCTCGCCAACATTTTCGTACCGACTCTCGTTACTCTTGGCGAGCTGTGAGAGAATCATAGTCCAATCAACAATGGTTGTTGCTTCGTTCGCAAACTCCACTTTAATAGATTTCTGCTTAATGTTCAGCAACGAGGACGCAAACGAAGATTGCGAAAGCGCAAACTCGCTGAGAGACGCCGAGCATCCTTTCGCTTCGATGAACTGGTTGCTGAAGACATCGCCGCCGGTGACGACCAGACGCGAAATTAAACTAATAGCACTCGATAAAGAATGCGCTTCACTGCTGTTACTAGTAGTAGCAGTATCAACCGCCGCTGCTTTTTTGTTCTTTTTGCTATTCGCTTTGTTTTTGGTCGTGTTATTTTCTTCTTCCACTTCTTCTTCTTCTTCCTCCTCGTTCTCGTTACCGTTCCCGTTATATTTTCTTAACGCGCGCATTTCCAGATCTGTCTTCATCGACTTCACGCACTTCAACAAAGTTCCGAGCACATTTTTTTCCTTCAATACTGTCATGAATTTACGGTTTGCCACGGCGCCAACTTTTTCTGCGTTTGAGCCTTTCGTCGGGATGAACGCCAGCGGTAACCGCAAAACGTTGAGTAAGGAGAAAATCGCAAGATGCTGCGAGGATTTATACTCCTCGATCGCTTTTGAAGACGCGTCGGAGCCTGGGGCCGTCCGAGCTATCGTCGCCACAATCGACGTTGAAAACGAGGAGAAAATCTCCATCGCGTCGCAACAGCTCTCCGCGACGCCAGAGTCGCAAAGAAAATCCGCCGGATGCGCAGTCTCGCAATTTTCCTTCGCCAACGGATGTAACGCGTACGCCACAGCTGCGATACCATCTGCAACTGGACGTAACTTAGTCATGATTGCACTTTTAGTTTCGAGAGATGATGATAGCGTCACTCCCTTGGACAACTCGGAAGCGCGTGCGACTAATTTAATCAATCTCGTCGAGAAGCGCATCAACGCATCTTTTTCGAGCGCCTTGTCAGCAAAAGCTGTCGACGCCCTCGAACACGCGCCAATGATACGACACCCAGAGAGACTGAGAAATCCACAGTATGTTGAATTTGACGACGCTTTAATGAGTGCTTGGAATGCGCCCATGCGTTCGCCGTATCGAACGAATGAGTCCGCGACGAGTGTAATCGAAACCGGCGCGTAACACGAAGAACATTTCAACAAGGCATCGCAAGCGTCGCCGACAGCCTCGCCTCTTCGTTTGAATATGGCGCGTCGTTTGCGCTCGTCGTTTTCATTTTGAGCATTATTGCACTCTTTGCCACTTTCTCTGTCTTTTTTCTTTTGCGCGCTTTTCGCTTGCTCTTCGAGTAAATCGCGTTCGAGCTGACTAAACGACGATGCTAAATGCGCGATTAAACTTTCGCAAAACGTTGGTTTCGGGAGCTTTGAAAGTGCCATGACGCATTCCTGACCTTCACCGCGCTTTGAGGCGAGATCGATGGCGCGTGTGACGGCGACCCGAGCAAAGTGCTGCGTCTCGAGCTTCGATTGGATCAGACGAAGGCGAAGTTTGTCTTCGTCGTGGCCTGAATCGTCGTTATTTCGACGCAGTTCAAAACTCACCAAACACTCGCTTAAAGCGCGTAAATAGTTTGCCAATCCGACATTACACCACGGGGAAGGGCCCGATCCGCTCGCAAGTAGCGTCGCGACGTTCAAAGCGAGTTGCAACGCTTCCTCGCGTTCGATTTCAAAGGCAACGTACTTTTCCCGCATTTGCGCGTCGTCCTTTGTTTCGTTTACTGGATTCCACATCGCTGCGATGGCCCGCACGGTCCATAACGCGGCGCCGGGAGCATCTCTCGCTAATGCACCACTGGCATCGCCACCTACTTTTGCTAAACTCGCGCTCGAAACGCACACGATATTTCGAAGCGTTCTCAGAGCAGACACCGCATCTACTAAAGAACTCGTCAACTTTGGCATTGGACCATTTGCGTTGCTCGCGTGATTACTCAAACCACTGGAAGACGGCGCGTCGTCGATACCAGGTTCAGTATGCGCAGACGTTCCTCTTTCGCGCTCACTCCCTGGCGATAGAAGCGCGAGAATATTAAATTTTGATCCAGGCGCGCTTCGAGGAGGCTGCAAAGCCGCTAAAATAACTTTAATCGCCGTCCGATCTCGTCGCAAACGCGCGGCGCCATCTTCCGTGCGCGATTTAAGTTCGCATTCAAGTAAAGCCGAGTCTACACCATGCCCGTGCTGACTTTCAATCGCAAGATTAGTATTCGACGCGTGGCGTTGTGGCATCTCACCAGCCGTTGCTGTTCGTGGCGTCGTTCCCGAAACCACTCCGCCGATAAGTGCAGCACCACCAATAGCAGCAGCAGCAGCAGTAGTAGTAGTAGTAGTAGTAGCCGCAGTAACCGCTGTGCCTCGCGTAGTCGACGGCGGTGGTCTTCTCGCCGGTATTTTTGGCGTGCTATAGCCATCCGTCGCTGTTCCTGCGAGCACATCTTCTCTACGAGGTAAACCACCTCGTCTAACTATTGGCATCTTGTTGTTGTTCGTCGTCGTCGTCGTCGTCGTAGCGGCGTTTGTCGTTCTCGTCGCACCTTGCGGCGTGGAAGCTAACGGACGTCTGTTGTGCGTCGCTACTGCCGCCGTCGTCGTTGTCGTCGTCTTTGCTCCCGTAGACAACCGGTTCTCAACCTCCTCCGCTCTTCTTCGTCGTTCCTCTTGATCACCCGCCTCTCTTTCTCCGCGTTGTTGTTGTTGTTGCTGCTGCTGCTGCTGCTGTTGTTGCTGTCGTTCGTGTTCGTGTTCGTCATCGTGTTCGTGTTCGTCGTCGTACTCGCTCTTCCTCACAAACGGATGTTCCAACAACGCCGGCCACGACAACCGTTCGCTCGGTCGTTTATTTAGTAATCCTCTCAAAAAGGATTTAAACTCCGCGCTCATATCTTCCGGCCACGTCAAAGGGTCTCGAACAATCTTTTGAATCAAAGTGTAAATGCTATTGGTAAAGAACGGCGGCTTCCCGACGAATAACTCGTACAGAATAACTCCCAGCGACCACAAATCTACGGTGTGATTATACGGCTGCTCTTGCACCAACTCTGGCGCCATGTACAGCGGCGTTCCTTTAATCGATGTCATCACCATAGATTGCGATCGAATCGATCGCGCGAACCCAAAATCGCACAATTTCACCACCTTATTCGCTCCAATCAAAACATTCTGCGGTTTCATATCTCTGTGTATGACTCTATTCGTGTGCAAATAATGCAACGCGGACACCAACTGCCGAGCGATTGCTTTCACCTCTAGCTCTGGCAACGTCCTATCGTCTTCCAATACTTCAAACAACTCGCCTTGCGCGTATTCCATGACCACGCAAAACTCGTGTTCCGTTTCAAACGCGTCTCGCATGGCGATGATGTTCGGATGTTTCAACACTCTCAAAATATCAATCTCTTGTCTTAAACTTCTCAAATCTCGTTCCGTTTTTCCTTTCTTCGCGATGAACTTAATCGCGGACGTTTCACCGGTGAACTTCTTTCTCGCTTTGTACACTTTCCCGAACGATCCTTCGCCGACTAAATCGAGCAAGTTGTATTCGGAGAGACGACCACTGTTGTTGTTGTTGTTGTTGTTGCTTTTTTTCTCGCCGCTCATCATCGCTTTCGTCGACATCGTTTCTCCTCCTCTTTCTTCTTCTGCTTCGTCGGATTGACGACGAAGGAGAAGAGACGACGGGGAGGAGGCCGCAATGAACGCACCACCACCACCACCACCGTTTATAAAATTCTCTCCTCTGTGAGTATTCTCGTCGTCGTACTCATCGTCTTCGTCTTCGTCAAAGCGCATTCTCGTGTAGTTGTCGTCGGAAAAAGACGATGAGAGAGGGAGGGACAGTCCTTTTTGAAGAATTTTGAAAAAAAAAATGAAAAAAAGCTCGCGAAATTTTTGAAATTGCTGCTAAAAATCGAGATGAAAAGAGGAAGCTTTACTTAGGTGAGTATGTATGCGTTCGCTTTTATTCCTTCACGATGAATGAGCTGTGATAACGTAGCGATAAAAACGCCGCTACAGTGCGGTGTATGTACTACACACGCGTAGTAAAAAATCCCTCTAAATAATGTATTAAAAAAACGAAATCACCGCCGAGGTCGATTCTTTCTCAGAGAACTCTTCTTCGGCTTTCCAATCGAGGAACCGGGCGACGTGCCTTTCTTTCCTCCCTTTCCACCGCCGCCTCTTTTCATGGCAGCTTTTTGACCTCGTCGATCGGCGAGCATGCGCTTATCTACGGACGGTCCACCGGCGTTGCCTTTATGCATTTTCCTCGCCACCACGTGCTTGATTTGCTTTTTGCGGCCGTTGGCGAGTTTATTCGCTTTGGCGTAAATTGCTTCAATTTCTCGAACTTTCGAAACGTCAGGAATATCGTCTTGATCCATGATGGCGCCCGCGCGTTGTCGAGCTTCGCTCATTTTATCCTTGGCGCGTTTTTTCTTTCGCAATTTAGCCTCGGCGACTTTTTTGATCGACCGTTCGTCAACTTTAATGGAGACGCTCGCGAGAGCTTCCTCGTAGTCGCTCTGATCGTAAATCGGTTCCGCTTTCATGAATCTTCGCTCGTCGTCGACAAACCAATCAGGCAAGTCTCTCGGATCGTCCTCAAATGCGTACCGGTTGTACGCGTCTTCGATGATTTCTTCGCGTTGTTTTCTTCGAAGCATTTTTTTGCTAATGGCGAGGATTTCGGCTCGGGCGCCATCCGAGAGTTCGTCGACGTCTGTAGATTCATCGCTATCAGAACCATCAGCGCGTACGCGCTGACGACTTCCTTTCGCGTTTCTTCCCACGCCTCTATCAGATACGTCGTCGTCATCATCATCATCATCGTCGTCGTCGTCGTCGTCGTTCTCTCGAGCATCGTCATCGTTTCCTCTGGGAACAATATGTAAATCATCTGCCGCCGCCTCGGCACGCAGCGCTCGTCTTTTACGTCCGACGTCCACATCGTCTGAACCTGAATCGTACGTCGTGTCGTCACCATTTCCGTTCTTACCACCACTCGTTTTCTTTCGCTTCTTATCGAGTTTATCCTGTTGTTTTTTACTTTTCAGTTCACCTTCCTTGGCAATCTTCGCCGCTTCTTTCGCCTTCTCCAGTTTCCTCGCTCTCGCTTGTTCCCGTAGACTTTCGTAATCGTCTTCGTCTTCATCAACGACGACATCGTCTTTGTCGTTCTTCTTTTGTTTCTTCTTCATCATATTTTTCTCTTCTTTTGCTTCTTCCCTCGTTGTCTTTGTTATTTTCTTTTCCGCCGCCGCCTTGCCGCTCGTCGCTGCGGAGGTTGTTTTTTCAATTTCCGAAAAAAGATCGTTGGAAAACCATCGATCGACGGTTGCCTTTGAGTTTGGTTTCACTTTGCTCGGGTCGAACTCGACGATCAGATTGTTTTTGTTTTTATCCTCCTTCGTTTTTTTCTTCCTGTTCTTCTCTTCGCCTTCTACGTCTTCGTTCTTCTCCCATTCCAACGGCGCGTCGTCGTCTTCCTCGAAACCAGTCTCCTCGCTATCGCTTTCATCGCTCTCATCGACGTCTTCGTCATCATCCGAGCCAAGCTCTCCATCGCCTTCGCCTTCTAACGTCGCCCTCTTATCGTGTCTCATCGCGGATCCTTTCGAGCCTTCTCCAACCGACCGGCCTTTCTTCTTTTGCCTTTCTTTGTACTGTTTGTACAAAGCGTCTAAACTCGAGTCTAGCCGCGACGTGTCGTTTTCCACGTCATTTTCTGCGTCAGAGTCTTCAGAGTCGTATCGGTTTTGTCTTCTGCGAGCCGCGTTCAGTTCCGAGTCAGAGTCTTCGTAATAGTCAGCCGGCACAGACGGAGCGGCTTGGTTTGCGACCGTATCGACATCCTCCTATTTTTTGTTGGTGGGTGAAGAAAATGGTCAGTTTGGCGTAAAACTATATTTACTACCAACAACGCGTCGCGCGCGAGCGACGAAAAAAAGAAAGAAAAAAAGCCTCAGATGGGTAAACGGCATGTTTTTGCATAAGGTTTTCAGTTTACGCGGGTTCTAACGCCGCTCAAGTGAGTAAGCGAGTATCTTCACCGGCTTTTGAATACATACAGAGAGAGAGAGAGAGAGAGAGAGAGAGAGAGAGACGTTAAGAAAAAAACGAGAGAAATCGAAAGAGACAAAAAACAAACGCTCGCGCGCGGCGGCGATGCGCAATCTAACGCACCTTTGTTTTCAATCGAACCAAAGAGAATAAATCTTCCTCCGCCACGATGGCTTCGCCGTCTCCTTTTAATCCTAACTGCGCGCGTATTCTATCCTTCTGTTTCATTTTAGCCTGCTTTTTCTTTTTCCTTCTCGCCTCCGCGTCCATGTTTCCTTGCAATTCCTCCATTTCGCTCAGCAAGCGCTCGTTTTCGTCCTCGGGCACCGCCGCTTTATTTTCATTATTCTCGTCCTCCTCGTCCTCGTTGGCGTTTGTCGTCGTCCTCGGTTTCACCTTCTTATCCTCCATACCTAACCGTTTCCGCACTTGCAAACGCCACTTCAACAACATCTTAAAATCGCTCTTGTTCAAAACGCCCAAGTCTCGAAAGAGCGTCCGAATTTCCTCGTTCGTCTCCTCGCACGCGTCTAAATCCATAAATCCATCCTTTGGGGGCACCACGTTCGTTCCTTTCTTTCCTTTCCCACCGTCTAAAATAAAACAGTGGTACATCCCTAACATCTCCGCCGGTTTCTCGTTTGTGATAAAATTCTCCGCGTACGTCTCTTTATACAGCGAATGTAACCCGTCCTCGTAGCCGCTTCGATTTCGCTTCGCTTTTTCCACCTTCAAAACGTCCCTGTTCTGCTGTCCTCCTTTGTTACCTTGTCCGCCATCCTCCACGTTCGCGAATAAATACTCCGCCTTTAACAACCTCGGATCAATTTTCGTCGGCGCCAAGTACCCTTTACACACGACGAAAATCTCCGCCGACGAGTCTCTCGACGCCACCGGCTTCGTGCTCTCCACCTTCTTAAACAGCTGCTGAAACGCGTATAACAACGCGTGATACTCTTGCGACCGAAACACTTTCGTCACGAACCAACCGTCCAACGTTAAAAACTCTGTCGCCAATTTCAACGCGTCCAACGTCAGCGCCGCTTGCGAATACGCTTCCTTGGCGTAGTTGCCCCCGACGTTTGGCGCGCCGTCGTGTAACACGCAATCGTACTTCAAACCATCCGGCGTGACCCGTTTAATCGCCGCTCGACAGCTCGGTGTCGTGATATCTTCCACTAAAGTCGTGCATCCGCGTATGGGTTTTATCGAAGCTAAATCGATCCCAACGATGGTCGATTGCATCGGCATGTACTTCTGCGCCACTTGCAGCCACCCGCCTGGAGCTGCGCATAAATCCAAACAAGCCTTCGCGCTGGATAAAAAATCATACTTCCTGTTCAGTTGAACTAACTTAAACGCCGAACGTGCGCGGAATCCTTGTTCTTTCGCTAAGTAATAGAACTTGTCCAGACGATGTTTCCCTTTCGCTTTTTTGCCCATTTTTGTTCTTCTTCTTGTTGTTGTTCTTCTCTTGCGATTGTTGTTGCACGACGACACCACGGAAACGAGGAGGACTTTTTTTAACGACGCTCTTCTTCTTCTTCGTGTCTTTCTTCTTCGTGACTTTAAAAGTGGTGATGTAACTTTATGTGTGCGCGTTTATAACCTCTGTGTGTGTGTCTGGTTAAAAAATGACGACTCTGATGAAAAACAAGGTGGCGGCTGAATTTTTTTTTCCTTCTTTTGTTTGACAGTTTGAGGAAAAGAATTTTTTTGAGAAAAAAGCAAAAAAGCATCAGTCAATTATTTTTTAGAGTGTTGTTCTTTCGTTGTGTAAAAGAAGTACCTAATAACAGAGAGTATTTATAATACTGAAAAAACGATAAAGTTAAACTACGGAAAATCAATGGTCGCCTTTTCCGTCTTCTCTTCTTCTTCTTCTAAAACTCCAGCAGCTTTATTATTATCAGTCGTCGTTTTTTGTTGTTCTTTCTCTTCTTCAAAGTCGTCTTCATCAAAGTCGTCGTCGTCGTCGTCGTCCACCTCGGCGCCTTTTCGAATCTCTCGAATGACTTTCCCGCTCGTTTCGTCTATTTCCACGTACGCGCCGTCGAACGCTTCGTGGGATCTTTTTTGCAACCATCGCAACGTTTCGCCGAGTTGGTGACCGATGAGTTGCGCCTCTTTTTCGCCTTTTTCGCCGACGAAGGCTTCAACCGGGATGAAATCCGGGAGTTTCACGTATAAGCGGAGGAGGTGTTCCGCGCCGCAGATTTCCGAGGCGGGTTTGGATTTTAACGCGTCGTTCTTCGCGACGGCGAGGTCGTAGTATTTCTTCTCCTTTTCGTAGAGTAAAGCTTTTTGCAAGGCGGCGTCGAAGTAGCGTTTGAGACCGGCGACGATTTCTTTCGCGCGTTCGATTTGTTTCGGCGTTCGAGCTTTCGCGATCGCTTCGACTTCGTAATCGGAGAAGAGACTTTGGACGGTATGCGCGGCGGGTTCTCTCGGGAGCTTCAGGACGCGGTTGT